>Ga0307507_10003591_pt1 | contig 29553 bp, 14 predicted proteins | sample 7_EM_MG_FD_207223 | JGI IMG/M metagenome (GOLD analysis project Ga0307507, IMG submission 207223) | Populus trichocarpa ectomycorrhiza microbial communities from riparian zone in the Pacific Northwest, United States - 7_EM | ecosystem: Host-associated > Plants > Roots > Unclassified | place... | reverse complement strand
ATAATATTTACAATATTTCCTATAACTGCAATATTTATAAAATATTTAAAATTTAAAATATTTAATTAATAGTAGGTAAAGGAGTATATATATAGTAGAATAGGAGAGCCTTACGCAGAGGCTTAAAATTGTTAATTGGCTAGTCTAGATAATCCGCTACCTATATACTAATTTCCTAACTAGGTCTAGTGCCTATCTACCTACCTATATACCTGCCTGCGTACCTACCTATATACCTACGTACCTACCTGTGTACCTACCTGCGTACCTATCTGCGTACCTCCCTACGTACCTACCTACGTACCTGCCTACGTACCTACCTATATACCTGCGTACCTACCTGCGTACCTACCTGCGTACCTACCTACGTACCTACCTGCGTACCTATGTACCTACCTACGTACCTCCTTGCGTACCTCCCTACGTACCTGCCTACGTACCTACCTGTATACCTACGTACCTACCTACCTGCCTACCTGCCTGCCTATGTCTATTATAGGAGCTCTACGTCTTTTTAGGGAGACTACCGCTTAGGCTTTAAGCGATCGATTAAGGAGAAGGGGGGAACCTCACGCAGAGGCTCTAAATCGTTAATTGGAAGTGTTCCCGATAATCTGCTGGTTATATACCAATTTCCTAACTAGGCCTAGTGCCTGCCTGCCTGCCTGCCTACCTGCCTATCAGTATCTAATTTAATTTAGGGGAGGGGTTAGTTTAAATAGTAGTTATCTAGGGTGCCTCCCTAGGAGGCCTTAATCCAATTTAATTTGGTAATAGGCTATATCAAGGCTTTAGTTTAATTTAATCGATTAATTGATTAATTAAATTATTTATGGTGTTCGCTAGCTAGTTGTTTAAATGGTTGTTATCTGGTTCTACGGTCGTCTGGTTCTAGCGACGGTCGTCCAGTTTTACGACGGTCGTCCAGTTCTAGCGACAGTCGTCTGGTTCTGGTAACGGTCGTCTGGTTCTAGCGACGGTCGTCTGGTTCTGGCAACGGTCGTCTAGTTCTGGCGACGGTCGTCTAGTTCTGGCGACGGTCATCTAGTTCTAGTATAGTTCTCTACTAGCTACCGTTCTGGTGCCTCCCTAAGTAGGGAAGGTATAAGGAAGGAAGGGCAAGTAGCATTTAGGTATATAAGGGGTATATAAAGGTATATATAGAGGCTGTTAGGAATATAGCGGGGACCTAATAGTACTTAGGATAATTTAGATAATTAGGAAAATTAAAGTCCTACTAAAAGTCTACTTAGAGCCTGCTTAGAGCCTACTTAGAGCCTACTTAGAGCCTACTAGGAGGCCTTTAGGATTTTAATACCCTAATAGTAATAAATATAATAATAGTGATAATATTTATTTTATAGCCATAAGCTAGCGTATAGCTCTAGGGGGTTAGCTAATATAGCAGAAAGCTAGCCCTGGGCCCTAGAGGGTTGGCTAATATGGCGGAAAGCTAGCCCTAGGCCCTAGGGGGTTGGCTAATATAGCAAAAAGCTAGCCCTGGGCCCAAAAATACATTTAGCAAAACCAAATTTCTTACGCCACTTCCCGTTTTCCTGACGGTTGTTAGGAATCCTATAAGGTTTTTATAGTCCATTTTAACTATAAATGGTTTCTCTGTACCTTATAAGAATGTTCTCTATTCCTTTAACACTGCAACTATACCTAACAACTCCTTATTATAGATGTTATAGTTTAGTTCTAGTGGTGTTATCTTCTAACTATAATATGCTACTAGATGCTATGCATCCTGGTGCTTCTATAGCAAATATACTCCTAGTATAAAGTCTAATACATTTGTTTTAACAACCATTTCTAACTCTAGTTGGTAGATCCTAAGGATTAGTTCTTAGGTAAATAACTTCTTAAGTTCCTAGAACAGCTTCTTCTACTTACTACCCTAAACCCATAGTTCCTCTTTCTTCGTTAGTCTTATAAACAGTTTAACACTTTTTAACTACTGTGCTATAAACCTTCTATAGTAATTGCAAAACCCTAGAAATAACCTTAACTGCGTAATATTCTCTAGTTCTTGCTAACTAACTATAGCTTTAACCTTCTTTAGGTCCATACTGATTTTTCCTAGTTTAATAATAAATTCCATAAAATTAGTCTTCCTTATAAAGAACTTGCACTTTTTAATTGCTACTAGCATCTGTTCTTCTTATAGTCTTTTTAAAACCCACTTAATATATTCTCTATGTTCTTCCTTACTCTCTAAGTAGATAATAATATTATTAAGGTATGCCATAATAAATTTATTAAGGTATTCTCCTAACATGCTATTAATTTACTTTTAGAATATCGCTAGTACGTTTATAAGCCTAAATTATATAACTAGTGGTTTATACAGTTCTTCCTTTAATCTAAAGGCTGCCTTTTATTTATTACCTTCCTTAATTCTAATCTAATAGTACGCCTATCTTAGGTCTATCTTTATAAAGATCCCTATATTACCTATCCAGTCTTAGATTTCGCTAATTAAGGGTAAAGAATATCTATCTTTTCTAGTAATGCTGTTTAACTGTCTATAGTTAATGCACATCCTAAATTTTCTATTTTTCTTTAGGATAAACAGTACTAGATACCCTACTAATAATTATAACGGTCTAATGTATCCCTTTTGTAAGTTTTCCTAGATAAACTCCTTAAGCGCCACTAACTTAGTTTTAGTAAGCTTATAGATTAAGAAGAACTTTAGACTTATTCCTGGTTCTAACTCTATTTTATAGTCCCATGCTATATATTCTAATAGCTTTTTACTTTCTAGTAACCATAACTTTTTACTATACTTGTGGTATCTCTTGGGTATATAACTGTCTGAACGAGGTTGTCTGTAACTAATTGGGTTAGTTACGTGAGCTAAGCAAGCTTAGGAAATTCACTAAATTCCACCTATAGAATAGGAGAATGAATCAAGCATTAATTAAAATCAGTTACCACCCCATACTATTGCAATAGCGATACGTATTACCGGAAGTAATACGGACACTGATTAGTGATCATAGATTAGGAGACGTATTATCTACAAAGAGAGATAAACTCAAACAGTCCCTTTCTAACTAGAGGCAACCTGTTAAGAACGCCTGCTAAGGAGTATTGGTTGACGTGTATTTAAAGAACCAATTCCATCTCGCAAGAGAGGCCCTTAATTATTTATACACAGTCCTTAGGTATTTAAAGAGTCAACCCCTATCTAGTATAGGCCCTTAACTCGCGTCTATTACGCACGTTTACCACCAGATTACTTGCTAAGGAGTATTAGTTAACGTGTACCTAAAGAACCAACCCCATCTCGCAAGAGAGGCCCTTAATTCTTTATATACAGTCTCCAGGTATTTAAAGAACCAACCCCTATCCAGTATAGGCCCTTGGTTCGCGTCCATCACGCATTTTAATTAGCTCGCGTCCACTACGCGTTTAGAACTCAACAAGACAAGAAACCCTCAGCTTGCGTCTATTACGCGTTTTTACCTAGAACCTCAATAAGAGTCACAAGAATTGATATGTCAGACATTAGGGCATAAGTTAACGAAGGACAAGATAGATGGAGCAAGGGAATTAATGCACAATCCAACGACGTTAACAAGAAGGAGATTAAAGAATTTATAGAGTTTAAGCTCCTTAAGTACGAAGCATATAAGCTTAAGGACAATAACCTATAGAAAACCTACCGCGAAGACTTTAGTACCTTTATAGTATAAACCTTTAGAGACTATAACCAGATTACTGTTTATAACCTTTAACAATTCCTCCAAGTTCACGGTGTATGGGCTAAGAAGCATAGAAATATCACAATGCCAGAAGCCCTTCTTAACACCTTATAAGAAGAAGATCCTATAGAATGGACTAAGCTTGAGATTAGGGAGCATATAGCAACCAGAGGGAAGTTCAATTCAGAACGAATTAACTACCTCCTTAAGAATAACTTCACCAGTACCATCCAAACCCCAATCTCAATCTCACCAACCACGAACCCTACCCTACTCACAATACCACCCACTATACCCCAACCTACCCCTACACTACCCCTACAATAGGAGCCTAACTATATTAACTTAACCCTGTAACCAGAACCACCTAGGGGATAGAGTCAAACCTAGAGTTTTAGCAAGGAGCTAACAAACCTCGTAAAGATATACACGGAAGACAATAAGTATAGCGGAGAAGATAACAACTTTAACTTCAAACTCACTATCTTCCACAACCTCTATAGCAGAGCCGACGTACCCTAAGAAGCCAAGGTCAAAGCCTACCCTATAATGCTACGCGGTCTAGTACTTAACCACTACTACACTAACCTTAAAAACGTCACTCTAACCCTTTTATTTAACCAAATCTGCGACGCCACACGTAATTACTTTAAGGGACCTAAATACAAATGTGGTATATTAGGACGATGGAACTCAACAACTCTAAAGTCCACAATAGGCAAGAGCAAGAATGCTGGAAAATCAACCTTAAATTGCCTATAGTTACTCATTAAAGAACTAAGACACCTCCAGCATGGTCTTAACCTAGATTTACGCATAGATAAGTTCCTTTATAATAAGCTTATTAACGCCTGCTAAGAGTTACTAGCGTGCTAATATGCCTACTTTAAACCCTCTAACAGCCTAACTGGTCTAATTAACAACTTACGATCCTCTATTATAATATTCAAAAAGTTAAATAGCGAGAACCCCTAAGCCTTCTTTACCAACCGCCGCTACTATAAATAACACCCCCAATTACCTTATAGAACACAACCATCTTCATCTAACTAATATGTATTATTAAAGAAGCGCTGCTTTGTTTGTTATAAGGAAGGCTACTAGTCATCTAAATATTTAAAAGAAGAATGTAACAAATTAAGGAAGAAGTTCAAAGACAGACTTAACCGCCGCTTTAATAGGTACGCTAAGTAATATATTACTAAATATAAGGGAACAGATTACGATAATAAACTTAACTTAAAATCTACTAATAACGTAATAGAAGCTCTTATAATTGATATTAAGTTATTACTATTATCTCCAACTTAGGAACAGACTAAATTATTCCTTACCTCTTTTAGAACGATACAGCACGAAGGAGCCATTAATACTATAACTAACTTAGCGGACCAATCCTTTACCCATACAATTACTGGCACTAATCTAATTGCTTACTATAACGACTTAGACCCATTTGCCTACGTTGCTACTAGATAATATACCTCCAACAAGTTCTATAGAGTAATAATCGACATAGGAGCCTTAAAGAGATTAACAGCTGGCTATAGATAATACCTCGCATACAGAAAGACCTATAATACCGTTATTAATACTTTAAAGGCTAGCGCTATTAACGTCCAGTTCGGCATCAGTTCTACCTCTTTTATTGGCTCCGTTATAGTTAATATACCAGTTAGCAATATTAAGTTCTATATTATAAAGGCCGACACACTTTTCCTACTATATCTCGCAGATATGGACGTACTAAAGGTCTACTACAATAACCTTAAAAACGTCCTAGTCACCCCAACAAAATCGGTGCTAGTAGTTCGCCGATTCGGTCACCCCTTCTTATTATAGGAAGAGTTACTGTAGTTATTTATAACCTACTTGTTTAATTAAAACCCTTACTACCTAACCACTACCGAACTCCGCCAACTCCACTATTGCTTTGGATACCCATTGGCAGACAAGCTATATAAAGTATTAGAACGCTCTGGCCACAATAACATTAATAAGTAGGTTATCGACTATCTTACTAAGTACTATTCCCACTACCAGAAATACGGTAAATCTCCTAGATAGTTTAAGTTTATATTATAAGAAGACTAAAACTCTGATTTTAACTATTCTATCTTTATTGATATTATATATATTAACGGAAACCCTATCCTTTATGTTATTAACAAAGCTACCAGATTTTAAGCCGCGAGATAGCTACGCAATATCTCCGCAAAATATACATAGGATATCCTATGACTATGCTAGATTAATACCTACATTGGACCACCTAACTACATTACCTACAACGCTGGGAAGAACTTTGTAAGCAAGGAGTTTTAACAGTACGCTATGGCGATGGCTATATTAACCAAAAGCGTCCTAGTAGAAGCTTACTAGTCCATTAGAATAGTAGAAAGAGCTTATCTAATACTACGCCAAGTATACTAGATAATTATAGAGGAACTATAGGACTTAGGAATAACAAAAGAACTAGCTTTACAAATGGTAGTAAAAGCCGCTAATAATACAGCTGGCCTAGACGCCCTACGTCAGGAAAACGGGAAGTGGCGCAGGAAATTTGGTTTCGCTAAATGTATTTTTGGGCCCGGGGCTAGCTTTTCGCCATATTAGCCAACCCCCTAGGGCCCAGGGCTAGCTTTCCGCCATATTAGCCAACCCTTTAGGGCCTAGGGCTAGCTTTCTGCCATATTAGCTAACTCCCTAGAGCTATACGCTAGCTTATGGCTATAAAATAAATATTATCACTATTATTGCATTTATTGCTATTAGGGTATTAAAATCCTAAAGGCCTCCTAGCAGGCTCTAAGTAGGCTCTAAGTAGGCTCTAAGTAGGCTCTAAGTAGACTCCTAGTAGGACTTTAATTTTCCTAATTATCTAAATCATCCTAAGTACCGTTGGGTCCCCGCTATATTCCCAACAGCCTCTATACGTGCCTTTATATACCCCTTGTATACCTAAATGCCACTTGCCCTTTCTTCCTTACACCCTCTCTACTTAGGGAGGCACCAGAACGGTAGCTAGTAGAGGACTGTGACCAGAACCAGACGACCGTCGCCAGAACCAGACGACCGTCGCCAGAACCAGACGACCGTTGCCAGAACTAGATGACCGTCGCCAGAACCAGACGACCGTCGCCAGAACCAGACGACCGTTACCAGAACCAGACGACCGTCGCCAGAACCGGACGACCGTCGTAGAACTGGACGACCGTCGCTAGAACCAGACGACCGTAGAACCAGACGACAACCATTTAAACGACCAGCTAGTGAATACCACGAACAATTCAATCAATTAATTAATTAATTAAATCGAACTAAAGCCTCAATATAGCCCGTTACCAAATTAAATTGGATTAAGGCCTCCTAGGGAGGCACCCTAGATAACCACTATTTAAACTAACCCCTCCCCTAAATTAAATCAGATACTAATAGGCAGGCAGGTAGGCAGGCAGACAGGCACTAGGCCTAGTTAGGAAATCGGTATACGACTAGTAGATTATCGGGAACACCGCCAATCGACGATTTGGAGCCTCTGCGTAAGGTTCCCCCCTTCTCCTTAATTGATCGCTCGAAGCCTGAGCGGTAGTCTCCCTAAAAAGACGTAGAGCTCCTATAATAGACACAGGCAGGCAGGTAGGCAGGTAGGTAGGTACGTAGGTATATAGGTAGGTACGTAGGTAGGTACGCAGGTACGCAGGTAGGTACGTAGGTAGGTACGCAGGTAGGTACGTAGGTAGGTACGCAGGTATATAGGTAGGTACGTAGGTAGGTACGTAGGTAGGTACGTAGGGAGGTACGCAGGTAGGTACGTAGGTAGGTAGATAGGCACTAGACCTAGTTAGGAAATTAGTATATAGGTAGCGGATTATCTGGACTAGCTAATTAACAATTTTAAGCCTCTGCGTAAGGCTCTCCCATTCTGCTATATATATACTCCTTTACCTACTATTAATTAAACATTTTAAATTTTAAATATTTTATAAATATTGCAGTTATAGGAAATATTGTAAATATTATAGCTATTAGATATAAAGTGGCTAAAGTAGCTAAAGTAGCTAAGGTAGCTAAAGTGGCTAAAGTAGCCCCGGGCTAGCGTAAATAAGTGTATATAAGCAGATCAGCGGATCCAGCTAAAATGACCCCGGGCTAGCCCTGGGCTAGCCCTTACCACTCTCCCGTTTTCCTAACGTAGTCCCAACACTACTTATCTTTAGTGCCTACCCTTAAATAGGCGAACTCGACCTACTAGCACCCTCTATTACACAGCGAGCGGCAGCTATAAAGAAGGCAATAGAGGAGATCGCAAGGATTAGGGCAAAGAAGTAAGTTAATAATGTACTAAACTAACAAAACGGTCCATCTGTTACCACAATCCATAACCTCCCTCTTAACTTAGATGTACTTGTATAGCGCGAAGGCAATACTAGACAAAGCGGCAGATAGACTGGCCTATTTAAGCTACTTAGAATCAATGGAGAGATATATAAGATATAGCTCCCCAGTGGACCTACCAACTTTAGAACCATAGCAGTAAAACTATACCTATAACCTAAACCAGAAGAACCGACTAAGGAACTAACTAAAGAACTAACTAAGGAACTAACTAAGGAACCAACCAAGGAACTAAATAAAGAACTAACTGAGGAACCAACCAAAAAACTGGCAGCTATTATACCCCCCCAAAGATCAAAATGGACACAACGACCGCTAACAAAGTCGCAGTAAAACATCGTAGATATATCAATATTTATTAATAACAGCCTAACGAAACTAGATACTATAACCTCTAAGTATACCTTACCGTCATTCACAGAGTCTTAACGCAAGGAGATAAACGGTTTACTTAAGAAAGGCGTCTTTGAGTTTACTAATACAGCAGACGTCCTAAAAGGAGTTAGAATCTTTAACTCCTAATTCATTAATAAGATTAAGAACGCCGGAACAGATAAGGCCTTTAAGAAGTCTAAACTAGTTATATAAGCCTATAACGACTATAGCAAAGATCTAGTCTTAATACAATTACTAACCATTTAACGTGTTAGCCAGAGAATTATCCTAGCACTTATAGCAACCCTATAAGGAAACGAAAGAAGACCAGCTTCTCTATACCTGCGCAATATCTTACAAGCTTATATATAGTCCAGTACCCACCTAAATAGAGACTTCTTCGTACACCTACTACTAGAACTTAGACTAAAAGATAGATTAATTCTAAAAGTTATTAAACCACTCTATAGTGTCCCGGAAGCTAGTAACTATTAGTTTAATATATACCACTATTACCACCTTAATAAACTATAGATAAACTAGTTAATATATAACCCCTGCTTATTATATATAAACAGTAATAGCTTTAAAATTGTAGGATTATAGACCAATAATACACTATTCCTTACTAATAAAACCTTTATGGAGGCCGAAGAAGTTAGACTTTAGAAGGCAAAGTTCCTAGTAAAAGAGAGAGAGAAGCTTACGCTAAATACCCCAATTAAGTTTAATGGAGGCTATATTAAGCAAGAAAAAGATTTAATAGCCCTTACTTAGGAACGTTAATGCTAGAACCTAAAGTTGGTTATTATAAAGACTATAGACCTAACTAGCTCCAGAGGGGAAGTCCGCAAGGCAGTTATACTAAAAGACCAGTACGTTGCTTAGAGAGCAAGAGAAGCCTATATCATCATAGTCTGTTAACCAGAAGCTGCCTTTAACCTCTCCTTTATAGCACAAGTTGTTAACCTAAAGGAAGAATATACAAAGCAGCTTAATAAACGGCTGTAATGGCAAATTGATAATCCCTCCTAAGGACTTTGCTTCGTATAACTTAATACAAGCACTCTTAAACTAATAATATTTACGGACTCGTCCTTTGCCAATAACTACAACCTCTCTTCTTAGATCGGCTTTGTTATTATATTTATAGACAAGGACAATAGGGCTAATATCCTCTATTAGTTATCTATTAAATGCAAGCAAGTTATACAAAGTGTCTTAGCATCTAAACTATATAGAATGGCCCACAGATTTAACACCAGAGCTGTAATTAAAGCAACTATTAAGAAAATCCTATAACTCGAACAACTACCGCTTATCCTTTATACCGATTTAAAATCTCTATATAACTACTTAATTAAACTCGGGATAACATAAGAGAAACAACTTATGGTTGACCTAATATATTTACAACAATTGTATAAGAGAAGAGAGATAGTAGAGATTAAATGGATTAACGGGGGCAGTAACCCTATAGACGCTATAACAAAATTAAAGCCTTACCAGGCGTTAAAGGACCTAATTAATACAAATATAATTAAGCTATAAGTCACCAAGTAGGTAGAGAGAGGAGAAGACGTTAAAGCAGGAACAGAGAGCGCAAAGATGCAAGGCCAGCCGCCAAGGCGCTAGTACTAAGCGAGCCAATAGCGATTTTCCATCCCGGGGATGGAAAATCGTAATTAGTTACTTTAACTACCTAGCAGAATTTGGTAGAATATGGCGGAATTTAGTAGAACTTAATAGAATTTAGTAGAATATGGCAGAATTTAGCAGAACTCAATGGGACCTAGCAGAACTTGACAGAATTTGGCAGGAGGCGTGCTTAAGCACTATTAAAAACTAAATACTCCTAGTGTCTAAACGAGGTTGTCTGTAACTAATTGGGTTAGTTACATGAGCTAAGCGCGCTTAGGAAATCCACTAAATTCCATCTATAGAATAGGAGAATGAATCAAGCATCAATCAAAATCAGTTACCACCCTATACTATTGCAATAGCGATACGTATCACCGGAAGTGATACGGACAATAACTTAAGCTTACTTAGTTGCTTCGTACATTGCTCTAACTTAGTACTATACTAACTTAGTTTGCTATCGCGTCTTATATTATTAAGTATCTCTAATATTAACCTAACCTATAACCTAATTAATTTTTAGATTATATTCCTGTAACTAAGGCATTCCTAATATTGCCTTATTCTTTCCCAATAGTAGGATATTAAAAGACATCTTAACCTATCTCCCTTTAATAGTTAACTAAATAGGTCCTATTTTAAGATTAATAATACCTCCTCTATAGGCTATCTAATCTCCTAAAATTATTATAAGTAAATATAGGTGTTTCTTCTGTCTATATAGTAACCCCATCCTTTCCACTACTACTAGTAATACATAGTTCCTTATTGCTCCACTATCTATTAGTGCTTTAAACGGTTAATCTTACCACTTAACTTATAAGTTTAGGTGTTATCCTTAAATTCCCTTAAGGGTTTAAGGCTCTACTACTAGTTCCCTCTAGTCCTGTGGGCCTCCCCTTTTCCTAACTGTTAGCTATTAGATCCTACTAGTACTTAGTCCTCTTTTAGCCAATACTTAGTTTATTTTTTTCCCTCTATATACTATAGACAAGTGTTCTCTGGATAATCCCACCACTACTATCTATCTAGGCATTCTTCTATAAGGAATCTTCCTAGTTAAAGCGTTAGGTCCCCTTAACTCTATACTTCTACTAGGTACCATCTATATATATACTTAGCATTTCTAAACCATTTCTCTTCTGGTGCCCAATATATCTATACTAGATACTTCCAGTTTTTGTCTTTTAGTACTCTATATATGTTACACACGTTATCCACACAAGCTATCTATAATAGTGTATAATGCGCTAGGTGACTTAGGTTAACTCTTGGCTTATCTTTATCCTTAAATTTAAACCAATACCTGGTTAACCTAACCATTAGTATTTCTGCTGCGGGTACTAAGATTTATTACTTACTTCTCTAGTCCCTAGATCCTTCTTCTAGGTTCCTTAATATTATAATTAACACTCCTTTAATGTAATTTATACATTTCTCCGTAATAGGTTGGTCTTAGACAACTTTTTTATCTAGCTATATATAAAAGTCTTCCTATTCATTGTTATGTTATTGCCCATACCACTTTCTATACAACTGGTTTAGTGTATATAGTCTGTCCATAAGAAAGTACCTTATTATCGCTGCATCGTAATATCTTTTAGTGTGTCTTTCTTTAAACCTAACTGGGATATTTAGATCCTCTTCTTGTTCTAGTTCCTCTAACCACTTTGCTCTTAGCGTCCCTACACTTAGCCTATTAGTAATTCTTTATACGGGTGCTCTGTCCCTTATACGCCCTACTGTAAACCTTCTATCCAGCTTTTGTTCTTGCCATGCGATAATTCTTTGCCTAAACTTATCCATAGTTTCTTATTTTCTGCGTCTTGCAGTTGAATCCTTAAAGTTGTCTTGCTTCTTAATTCCTATATCAACTTTTCAATCTTTAGGCTGAATACTGCGTTTACCTAGAATTGATGTTCTTACTTGTTCCCTAAACTCACAGTTCTTAAACTTGCATCCTATGCTTATATAATGTGCTTTAAACTAAGCTACTGCTCTTCCCTATTAGTTTTCGTCCGTTATAGGTTCTTAAGCTATTCTTATCGCGTCTTACAAGTCTGGAGCCTTCCTTATCTCCTCTTAAGAATCTTGGACCTGTGGCCTTTTACCTTTTATAAGTGGTAAGCTAGCACTAGCAGTCGTCTACTTGCTTAATCGTCTTTAGATATTACTCCTTCCATCCTATAAAGCAATAGATGTTATATCCAACAGTGTTATAATACCCATTACTAATCCGCGTTCTGTAGTGGTTTTAGTCTCTGCTTCTATTGCGTTACTAAGGTATAAGTGCTCCTAGTTAGCCTCCTTTTCTTCCTCATCGCTATTAATTAATAAGTACTCTAACTCCATTGTCATTATTGCTGATCTTTGTCCGTATATTGCTTTAATATCTTAATCTAGCTTATAGAGTTAATTCTGTTCTTTGTCTAACTCTCTAGTTCCTTTAAGTCCTCTTAACTCTAGCTCTTACGGCTAATAGCTTGCGCCATACTTAGCGTCTTTATAAATTTAGTATATATTGTTGTAACAAAACGCAAAGTGTTTAATTAAACACTCTTTGGTCCTATGTAATATCCCTATATCCGCGTTATTATACTCTAACGACCTAGTGCCTTTTACCGCATAGTTACTTTAACCACCTCTGCAGTCTTTAGCAAAATGACCTTATTTTCTATAATTTATGTAAGTTCTCTCTTTAAACCATCGTTCTTATTATAGAGTCTGCCTAAATGTCTTCTACTGCTAAGATTCCTAGTTTAGCCTCTGCTCCTTAGTCCTATAATTACTTAATCCTTAACCTCTAGGTTTCTATAGTTTCTTTATCCATCTTCTGGATTCTTTAGTACCGCTTAGGTCCATTGGCTCTACGCTATTCTATAGTTTTTAGCTCTGTATCTGTTAATGCGTACTCTGCGCCTTATATAACTATAGAACTCTATCTTACCCTTTCTTAGCTTGTTCCCTTTAATAGATCCTATTATTAATCTTTATTAATTAATCTATTAAGTCTCTTAGACTTTCCACATCTTCTATTAGGATAATTGCGTTCTGGACTTTAGCCTTAAGTCCTTATTTATACTGTGCCATAAGCCCCTTGTTATTCTACTTAACCTATATTATAAGTGTCTGAAACTGTGTTATATACTTAATTGCTAAAGAATGTTATACCAAGTTTTAAAGCTTTTGTTCCGCTATAGTTAATACTTCTAAGTCTCTAAATATCTGCGTTAGTCTTTCCGCAAACCCGTTCTAACTAGTAAACATAAACCATATATCTTAGTTAGTAGTTATTATACCGCTTACTTATATCTTAGTAAGGTAAGATTTAAACCACTTTAGTGCTCTTCCTATTAAGAACAATTCTGCGTATACCACTTAATCTATAGGTGTTGCTAACTTTGCTCCTTCCTATATAACCTTAAAGTACATTTACATAAGGAATCCCTTAAGTTTTAACCTTTCTCCTAAGAGTTATTTAATTAATAGTAACTTAACCTTTACTACTCCAATTCCATTAATGCGTTCCTTAAGTATCCTATTATTATCTAATAAGCAATTAACTATTTCCTATAACTAACCTCTTGTGACCACTTATAAGTCTATATCTACTATACTGGTGTCTCCTAATCCTAAGGTAGTTACAGTTATTAACTGCGTTATAACTGGTGCTTTAGGTGGCATGTTGTTTAACTTCTCTTATATTTTAATACTATAACCTTAGTAGTAAATATGTAATAGAACCTTGTAGCAAGAACTATAATGGGCTTGTTATTAGGCTAGGTATATAGGTATAAATAATAAGTCAACAACGTAATAATAACTGGTGGAGTGGTTACCCAACAGATTAACTCTAATTGTATTTTAAGATTCACTATAAAGAGAGAACTATCTGGGTAGGGACTGTGGTCCTTTAAATACACAACCTTACGCCTAAGAAATCCCTTCGCTCTGTCTACTCTATCTGCTCTGTTTGCTCTGTCCTAGATCTTACAGATCACACAGATCATACAGATTATACTATGTAACTCGCTTACTATTCCTCATTACATAGTTCCACTAGTTCCATTCTAGACCGTGCTTATATTAACTAACTAGCTTCTTCCAACTCCTCTCCAAGTAGTCATAACATCGTACTTAAGCTGTCCATAACATTTAGAGCAAGAATTATCGCATAGCAAAAGTAAAAGCTAGATAAGAGATTAGCTATATTAGGTTGTATAAGGGACAGAGCACCTATATAAAGAGTTACTAATAGACCTAAGGCAGGGACGCCTAAAGTAAAGTGGTTAAATAAACTGGAACAAGAAGAGGATCTAGGGATTCTAACTATTACGGCGCTGGTGGAAAACGGTGGATCTTGGCAGATGTGGATTATAGTAGACGCAAGTCACGTGACTTAAGGACCGCATAAAATATCGAGCGGCGCTGCTATTCTTCTCCTTTCTTTCTCTAGCTTTGGATCCTCGTTTATAGACTACCAATTATATAGGCTTACGCGTCCCTCTTGCCGTGCTTATGCCTTAATTAACTAAGTCACTAATATTATCTAAAGCTCAACTACTCTTTCTTCCTAAGAAGGAACTTAAATATATCTATAAAGGACACAGAATAGAACCCTAAGGACATCACCAGGACTACAAGGACAGGACAGACCCCTAAAAGCTAAAAGAACATAAATAGAACGCAAAACCTAAGAATAGGATACACACGGACCAGAACCCCTAGAAAATAAATAAACACCAGAAATTACCTAATACCCCTACTACTATGCCAAGAAATACAGCAGCCGGCAAAGCCGCTGTAGGACCCGCAAATACCTCTAATAGTAAAACAGTCGCCGTCTTAACCCCCTAGGAAGAGCTTATAGCAGCTAATGCTAAAATTAAACGGCTTTAAAAGCTGCTTAAAACCAAAGACACCCCTATACCTAGCAAGGAGTTATTAGACACCTAGAGACTTACTACAGTCCTTAAGACCCTAGCCCAACGTATAGCATTAGCATCGTCGCGGTCCGCGAAGGTTGTAGACCCCCTATTGCTTACAGACGGAACTAACCCTATATTTAATAATTAGAAGCTTTAACTACAAGACAAGCTTAAAGTTAATACGGACTACTTCCCTACTACCCAAGCTAAAATAGCCTACGTCTTCGGCCGTACTAGCGGGGACACACAGACGCATCTATGTCCGCAATACGCCCAGGACTTAGCAAACCCCTTCCTCTCTAAAGAAGAGATAGTTAACCACCTATCTTCTATTTATAAGGACCCCTTTAAGATATAGAACGCCCGCCTTAATTATAAAGCTCTTAACATAAAGACGACGGAGACCTTTTTAGCCTTTTAGACCTGCTTTCTGCACCTAGCTGGCCAAGCCTAAATTCCCCATAAAGACCTAATACTAGACCTCTTTAACAAGCTTACCCTAGACCTACAGCGCGCCGTACTGCTAGTTTTTACTACTATATAGACGCTAAAGGTACTTACGGACTACTGCCTAGCTATTAACTAAGGCCTCTATTAAATTAAGGCATAATCTGAGCGGTATAAAGCTAGAAACTCTCCAAACTAGACTATAAGCACTTTATAAACGGCCTATAACACCCTAGCACGATCTGCAACTCCTATAGCACTAGCCATATAGCCTACTATTAATTCAGCAGCTAGCTATGTAGCTAGTCCTACTGCGGGTCCAGCGCACACTTAGCCTATATATAACAACCCCTATAAACAGGCCCTTAGTAATTAAGGAGCTTACTTTTTATACGGCTAGAAAGACTACTTTATAAAGAATTGCTAGACAAAGGCAAAAACAGGCAAGGTTCTGTTAATTTAGGAGGATAGTGCGGAGTTAAAAAAAGAGGAACCCTAGAGAAAGACTCCTCTCTAGGGTTAAAAGGGATTAATATGTTATATATTAATCTAGGTTGGCTAGTTAGTAAAAGAAGCTGTACTATCCCTTATACCTTATTCCGTAATAGATATCAAGTTTTAACCTCTGCTTTGGCTAACTCTAGAGCAAATGCCTTTACCTTAATAGACACCCAGTGTACTATAAGGCTAGCTGACTTTTTAAATGCACCCCTTAAAGAACTACCCAAACCAATTCCTATTTGCGGGTATAATGGACGGATAGGACCACCTATTATAACTATTTTACGGATTTACCTCCGTATAGATGGACAAAGGCAGTATAATATCCCCTTTCTTATTACGGACCTAGGAAGCCACGACATAATCTTAAAAAGAAAATGGCTAGCCTATCTAGGCTTATAGCTTAATATACGGAGTAGACGGCTTGTCTAGCCTAAAACTCTACCCCTAACACCCTTTTTTATAAAGGAAATCAGCATTACAATAGAAAACCTTATGCGGCTATAGATAGACACCGTTTACTAGGCCGATACTATATATAGGGACCAGGCTTTTAAAAAGAACGTACAGCTTAACCCGCAACGGATCCGTATACTACGCCGCCCCTAGACTACCTATATTATGCCACCCGTACCAGAGATTAAAAAAGTTAGTAAAAAGCTAGCGGAGCTCCCCGTAGGGAACTTAGGCCCTATATAGCCATAAAGAATAGCAAGGAGCATTAGACGCTATACTAAATATATAGACTGGAGGGATAACTTACAGAAGATGGAATAGGAGCTAAGAAAGATCACAAACCCTAGGCTGTAAAATATGGCCTAATAATAGTCTATAAAGAAACCTATGGACCTCCTACCAGTTAATATCTGCTGTATTGGCGCCGTAGGATTTTACTAGAACTTAGTCTAACCTAATACCATTGCCTTTACCACCAGCTTATATAAAATTAATTAAATAATTAAGGAAAAGGAAAATAAGTTTAGTGAATAGAAAGGCGAGCTTATAGATAAGGAGCTGGTAGAACAGAAACTACCCTATTAACACTGGAAATTTAAGGACATGTTCTCTAAGGCAGTATTAGATATACTCCCGCCTTACTAACCATATAACCATAAGATTAAGATTGAGCTAGATAAGGAAGACACACTTAGCTATAGCCCCCTTTATTAGCAGTCTACTACTAAATTACAGGCTATAAAGCAGTACTTTATTAATAACCTAAATAAGGGCTTTATTGAACCTAGTTAAGCCCCTTTTAACTTGCCTATTTTCTTTACCAAAAAGCTAAATAGAGGACTTCGTTTCTGCATTAACTACTATAAACTAAATAATATAACCCGCAAGGACCGCTACCTACTGCCCTTACTTAATAAGACTTTAATCCAAATAAGTAGAGCTAAGATCTTTACTAAGCTTAATATCCATCAGGCCTTTTACCGGATTAGGATAGACCCTAAATTAAAAGATCTTACTATATTTCGGACCCGTTACGGAACATATAAATGCAAAGTACTTCCTTTTAGACTGACTAACGGACCGGCTACGTACCAGCAATATATAAATAATATACTCTTTAACTACCTTAACGACTTCTATACGGCCTACCTAGATAACATTATAATCTACTCCAAGAATGAGTTAGAATATAAGGAGCATATCTATAAAGTCCTATAACGGCTCCGCGAGGCTGGTCTCCAGGCCAATATTAGGAAATTAGAATTTAGTGTTAAGCGTATAAAGTACCTAGGTTTTATTATTAGTATAGATAGAATTAAGGCCAACCTAGAGAAAACGGCCGCAATTAACTAGTAGACACCCCTACGGACCGTAAAAGGGGTATAATTATTTTTAGGTTTCTATAACTTCTACCAACGCTTTATTAAAAACTATAGCAGAATTACCTAGCCTCTTAACCGCCTTACTAGGAAAGACCAGCCATTTTACTTTAACGCCATATATATGCAGGCCTTTAATAAGCTTAAAAAACGGCTGGTATTAGCTCCCCTACTTGCCCACTTTAACCTAGAACGGCCCTTAATACTAGAAACTGATGCCTTAGACAGCGCAATAGCCGGCGTTTTCTCCTAGAAGCAACCGAACGGAGAATAGCACCCTATTATATACTATTTGAAGACTATAATAGATACCGAGCTAAACTACCACATCTACAATAAAGAAATGCTAGCTATTGTCTCTAGCTTTTAGCAATGGCGTATACAGCTAGAGGGGACCCCTAAGCCTATTAAGGTAGTTTCGGATTATAAGGCCCTAGAATACTTTATAACAACCAAGGCCCTTACGGCCCGGCAGGTATGCTAGGTGGATATCCTATCTTAGTTCAACTTCTTAATTATATATAGACCAGGCGCTATAAACCGTGCGGATGCTTTTATAAGGCGTGAACAGGACCTAGGTAACTAGGCGGCTATAAAGATCTCATTATAAACCCAGACACTACTATAACCAGAGCACCTTAACCCCTAGATATAGGCAGAGCTAAATATAAACCCTTTAGATGCTAAGATATGTCCTATTAACTCTATAGAACTTAACCTTATTAATAAACTGCTGTAGGTAAACTGTACGGCCCCTTCTTTATAGGAGTACCGTGAAAAGGTAAAGGATGCTACTAGCTTATGGTCCCTTAAAAACGGACTGCTTAAGCACTAAGAACGGCTAGTAGTAGCAAAGGAACAGAATTTATGGACCTGGCTTATTACCAAAGTATATACCTAGGTCTCTACGGCCTACCCTAAAAAGAATAAGACCTGTAAGATTATTGGTGACCGTTACTACTGGCCCGGAATGGTTATAGATATTAACCGCTATATACAGAACTGTAATGACTGCTATAGGTCTATAATTCCATAGAACAAAACCCTAGGACTATTAAAGCTACTTCCAATACCAGAACGCCCCTAGCAGTATATCTCTATGGACTTTTATAAGCTGCCTATGGACCGTAACGGATATAATATGGTAATGATTCTAGTTAACTGCTTTAGCAAGCGCCTGTTCTTAATCCCCTATTATAAGGATATTAATGCCAAGGAGGTAGCCTAACTATATATCTATTATGTCTACTGAATTTACAGACTACTAGATACTATTATATCCAATTACGGGCCGTAGTTTATATCAGCCTTCTAGAATAAGTTTACTTGGATCCTTAGCATTAAGCTAAAGCTTTTTATAGTATACTACCCCCAGATAGATGGTTAGACGGAGATTATAAATTAATACTTAGACTAGAGGCTCCGGCCCTTTATTAACTACTTTTAGGATAACTAGGGCGAACTACTACCCCTAATAGACTACGCCTAGGCAACCTTACCCCATAACTCTATGGAATTTGCACCTATTTAGCTAGAAATAGGATACTTACCCTATATAAGCTTTAACTAGGAAAGACCAGAGGGGCCACAGACTATACGCAAAAAACTGTCTTATAAGGAAGCCCAGTAATATGCTAAACGCTTAGAAGAAGCTTGGACAGTAGCCTAAATAAATCTAGAAAAGGCCTAGAGATTAATAGAACAGCAGGCAAACAAGCACAGGCATAAGCCTGATTTTACTGTAGATAATAGGGTCTAGGTTATAATAAAGAACTAGAAAACAGAACGGCCTAGCTACAAGCTAGACTATAAAATGGTAGAACCGTATAAGATCTTTAACAAAGAAGGCAACTTATATAAGGTTAAGCTCCCAGACTTAATTAAAGTCTATCCTGTCTTTTTACCGGATAAGCTATAGAAGGCTGTAAATAACCCACTACCTAGACAAAAGAATGAGCCTCCCCTACTAATTTAAGTTAATAGCGACGATAAATAGGAAGTTAACGAAATACTAGCCTATAAACTAGTATAAGGAACGCTATAATATTATATCTAATGGAAAGGCTATAATCTAGACCTAACCTAGTACCCCGCCTGGAACTTTATAGGCTGCCCCTAGAGACTTAAAGAATTCTATAACTAATACCCTGATAAACCCGGACCCCCGAAGTACCTTAATGAGTGGATAGAGTGCTAGTATAGCGAAGACAATAGGCTGCCTATTAAGCATAAAGACAAGAATACCCTACGGACATAATATAGATATATAAAGCCTAAGGGCAGGCTTTTTTAGAGGGGGGGGTAATATTACGGCGCTGGTGGAAAACGGTGGATCTTGGCAGATGTGGATTATGGTAGACGCGAGTCACGTGACTTAAGGACCGCATAAAATATTAAGCGGCGCTGCTATTCTTCTCCTTCCTTTCTCTAGCTTTGGATCCTCGTTTATAGACTACCAATTGTACAGGCTTGCGCGTCCCTCTTGCCGTGCTCGTGCCTCGATTGACTGAGTCGCTAACACTAACTAGGTTTAAAAAAAGACACACTAAAGGATGTCACAACGCAGTAATAACAAGGTACTTTCTAATAGATAGACTATATATACTAAACCAGTTATATGGAAAGTGGTATAGGCAACAACATAATAATAAATAGGCAGATTTTTATATGTGGTTAGACAAAAAAGTTATTTAAGACCAACCCATTATAGAGAAACGCATAAGTCATATTAAAGGAGCATTAATTATAATATTAAGGAACCTAAAAGAAGAATCCAGGGACTAGAGAAGTAAGTAACAAATCTTAATACCTATAGAAGAAATACTAGCAGTTAGGACAATATAATATAGGTTTAAACTTAAAAGCAAAGATAAGCCAAAAGTTAACCTAAGTTACCTAGCGCATTATACACTATTATAGATAGCTTATATAGATAATATATGCAATATATATAGAGCACCTAAGGATAAGAACTAAAAGTACTTAAAAAGAATATATTAGGTACCAGAAGAGAAATGGTTTAGAAATGCTAAGTATATATACAAATAGCACCTAGTAGAAGTATAGAGTTAAGGGGACTGTCACGGAGTGAGTACAAGTGGTGATAATATATAGCGAAGTAGATATTATTAAGCTATATATATAAACTGTGTGATAAAGTCAAGACATTGCGTAAGGAGAGAAGGTAAGGAAATGGGAAGAAAGGGTATATATTATTAGTTTGGTTGCTTGGTCGACACATACACGGAGCAGAATAGGATTTAAGTAGCGGTCCTGGCAGAACTTGGCAGGATTTAGTGGACTTGGCAGAATATAGTAGAATGCGGCAGATTGCCGTCAGATTGTTGTCTTACGGTCAGTCTCTTCTTGCTGCATTAGTGGAAATAGGTGGAAATAGGTAGGAACAGGTAGACGTATATAAGGTATTACAGAGGTGTCCCGTAACAGTACCCCCCCTTTAAACTTGAGCTTCTGTAAGATAGGGCTATGGTAGTTCTAGGTAGAGTTTATAAAAGTCTTCTGCGGCTTGTATAAGTCCTATAGAGTTAACGGGTTCCTATAAGGGCTTAGTAAAGTCTCTCCATTTTATAAGGTATATATATTTATGTTTCCGTTTATTGTACTTAATATCGTTAACTCTTTCAACGAGGTACTTATCCTCACTATCTACTTTAACTAGTAGGGGAGGGTCTTGGATCTGTCTAGGTAGGGCATCTAATATAGGGGCGGCAGGGTAGAGGACTAACATATGGAATACGGGGTGGATTTTAACCGTATCAGGAAGCTTCAGTCGGTAGGTATAAGGAGAGATAACTTTTTTAACCTTATAAGGGCCGGCGTTCTTCTAATTAAGTTTCTTAGTAGGTTATTTCATATTTAGATTTCTTATATCTAGCCAGACAAAGTCACCAATTTAGTAAGCTAGTGCTAGGGTTCGGTTCTTATTTACTGCAGCTTTATAGACAGACTGGGCCTATATTATTTTATTAGTAAGGAACTCTTATAGTTCTTCCATCTTCTTTATAAATTCATTTGCTTCTGTAACTTATAAGGCCTAATAAGCTAGGCGAGGAACATTACTAAAGGGTTTAAAACCCATTCGCGGGTGCTGGCTATAATTAGCCAGGAATGGGGAGACCTTTATAGTTTCTAAGATAGAGTTATTTACAGTAAACTTGGTAAATGTAAGCCAGTCTATCCAGTCATCCTATAAATACAACGTGTATATCCAAATATACTATTCCATTATAGTATTTACACGTTCCGTTTAACTATCTGTTTCTAGGTAATATGCTATAGACAACAGTGCTTTAATATAGAGTTGGGTAGTTAGTTCTTTCTAAAACGCTAAGATAAACTGGCTGCCTCTATTAGAGATAATTGTTTTAGGGAGTCTATAAAGTTTCTATATATAATCTAGGAATAGTTAGGCAACGGCAGGTGTTAATATATTAGGGTAGGCGATTAAGTATCTTATTTTGGATAGTCAGTCTATAACTACTATAATATTTGTGCAGCCTTTACTTATAGGGAGGTTAACAACAAAGTTAATTAAGATGTCCTTCTATCTTTGGTTTAGAACAGGTAGTGGTTTTAGAAAGCCATTATATATCTTATATAAAGCTTTGGCTTGTTAGCAGGTATAGCAGCTAGAGATGTACTTCTATATTATATTATATATGTTCAGCTAGTAGTACTCCCATTAGAGTAGTTCTAGGGTTTTTCCTTAGCCTAGGTAGCCGGCTACTGGTAGATTGTATACGTGTTTAAGAAGCTTAAGCTTAAGTTTATTATAATTAGGGATAACTAGGCGGTTCTGGTAGTACAAACGGTTTCTACGGGCTTTATATTTACTTAAAAAAATCTTTTTAGAGCATCTAACGCTATCTTAAATTAGCTTAAGCGTCTCTTAGATAAACTTATTATTTGGATATTCGTTAACTATAATCTATTTAATAGTTTAATTGGTTATTTCAAGGACGTGTACCGTAAGATCTTTAGTAGGAGGTTTAAATAGCTTAGGGCGGAGTAGGGTCTAATTACGGTAGGAGTGCGCTTCTTCTTAAGCTGGTATGTCCTGTAAACGTTAGGTTAGGGCATTAGGCTTCTGGCCTTAAACGCCTAGGTAGTACGTGATTAAGAATTGGAATTGGGACAGATATTCTAACTAGCGGGCTTAATGGTGGCTTAGCTGTTTTGTGGTTATAAAGTACTATAGGTTTTTATAGTTACTAAGAACTTTAATTAGGAATCCAGCTCCTTTTAGTTCTAGTTGCTATTACTTAAAGTATCTAATAATAGCCAGTAATTCCTTATTATAGATCTCGTAATTATATTTAGCTGGGCTTAGTTATTTTAACCCATTACGGAAAAACGCATAAGTTATATTAAAGGGGTATTAATTATGATGTTAAGGGACCTAGAAGAGGGATCTAGGGATTAGAGAAGTGAATGATAAATCTTAGTACCCGTAACAGAGATACCAGTGGTTAGGTTAACTAGGTATAGGTTTAAACTTAAAGATAAAGATAAACTAAGAGTTAACCTAAGTTACCTAGCGTATTATATACTATTGTGGATAGCTTATGTGGATAACACCTATAACATGTATAGAGTACCAAAAGATAAGAACCGGAAGTACCTAACTAGGATATATTAGGCACCCAAGGAAAGGCGGTTTAGGAATGCTAAGTATATATATAGATGGCACCTAGTAGAAGTATAAGGTTAAGGAGACTTAACACTTTAACTAGGAAGATTTCTTACAGAAGAATGCCTAGACGGATAATAGTAGTGGGAGTACCTAGAAAACACTTATCTATAGCACATAGAGGAAAAGAAACAAACTAAATATTGGCTAAGGTTAGACTAAGTACAAGCAGGATCTAGCAGCCAACAGTTAGGAAAAGGGGAGGTGTATAGGACCAGAGGGAACTAGTGTTAAAAGTATGCTATAGGGTGCAATACTCCTTCCTTATTGTATTGAGATAGAATACCTCCAGTAACGTAATTAGATAAGTTAGCTTCTATAACACTTATTTAGTCTAAGTCGAAGTGTTGGAGTATAGGTGTAGTGGTAAATATAACCTTTAGATAAGCAAAGGCCTTCTTATATTCTTTATTAAAGATAAAGGCTTTATCCTTTTGGGTTAAGGCTATAAGGGGTAAAACTAAGGCAGAGAAGTTATTAATAAACTGTTAATAGAAGTTGGCGAAGCCTATAAAGGCCTTTATATCCTTAACGTTCTTAGGTTCTTACTAGTTTATAATTACTTTAACTTTCTTAGAGTCCATTTATATGCTGTCTGTGGAAATAATAAGTCTAAGGTATAGGACTTCCATTTTATAAAACTCGCATTTATCTATATCTAATTGTAGGCCGGCTCCGCGTAAGGCTTACAGGACCAGTTTAACATATTTTTAGTATTTAGCCAGATTATTGCTGTATATTAAGATGTTGTTAATATAGGCAGTATAAAAGACGTTCAGGTATAGGCGTAGGGTGTTATTTATAAAGTGTTAGAATAAACTCGGGGTGTTTGCGAGGCCGAATGGCATTATTAAGTATTTAAATAATCCGTATTAAGTACGAAATACAGTGAGCTATTTGTCTCCTTTTGCGATACAAAGGCGGTTAAATGTGTGGATAATATTAAGCTTTGTATAGAAGCAAGCCTTACTTAATTGGTTTAGTGTCTCTTGGATTAACGGGATTAGGTATTAGTTCTTAATAGTAATAGTGTTAAGAGCTTAGTAGTCTACATAGAAGCGCAAACTGCTACTAGGTTTCTTAATAAAGATTACTAATACGGCTATAGGTGAAGAACTTGCTCTAATAAATCCTTTATCTAGATATTTGTCTAAGGGGACGTTCGGTTGCACCTCCATAATGTAACCGAAATGGAGCTCAAATCTGAATACTGTGGTTTTCTTATCTTCTGCAAATTCGCTTGATAAGAGCCGCACACATCAAAATATCTTCTTTGTATACAAAATCAAATACAAATTGAATATTCCTGTATGCCCACAAATTTTTTAGATTATAAAAATATATGAAGCTCTAATTTACACCGACATCTATATCGCGACGTCTTGGCAGGTGTTTTTACCAATATGGTGTCCTCATCTGCCCGCCGAAAACGAGCTGCGTCGCAGGCCTCCATACCCTAACGCCCACTACTAGCACCCCCCGGCTCTGACTCTCTTGCTAAAAGCAGCTGGCGTCTTAGTGTTGCTCCTGAAAAAGGCCCAGCCAATTATGTAAGAGCTTCTTCTGTGGCTGTAAAGGAACTCCCTGAGGAAGTAAACACTATAGATGAGGAAGATACCGAGACTGATAAGGATGATGACTGCAGCTCTACTACTTAATACCCCCCTAAGGAGAGCTTTATTGTAGTTGACTTGCCACGCAAGGATTGTTCTTCTATTAATTTTAAAGAGATTTCCTTACTGCGCGTACGGCGTTAATTAAGGAAGGCAGCAGAGAATGAGGAAGTATTTTTACAGCGAACATCTAAAAGAGCTAGGAAGAAGAATATTAAGAAGCTGAAGCCTCTTAAGAAGCCAAATGTAAGAGCCTCTCTACGATATAAGTCTTGGCGTATAGCTTCTATAGGGCGTTAAAATCAAGAGGTAGTTAACTTGGTAGATTCCTCTCCTCCTGAATCACCTGGTCCTGCATCCAAACTAGATACGATGCAGTGGCAGGAGTTAGAGTTAGAGCCTATTACTTATACACTTATTTGGCGTGTAGTAGTAGGTAATACACCTATTATAAATATAGCAAAGCGAATGTATGTATATTGCTTTCGCTACCGTAACTTAATCAATTGGGTAGATAAAGTTTGTAAGAAACACCTAAGGCGATTTAAATCTACTGTAACAATATAAGCAGTTGCTGGTTACAATCAAGCTACCAAACGCGAGGAGATCCTTATGGATGTACACAGTATCAAAGATATTAACGCCATAGATTGACTTCTAGATGCTTGGCATGGTAAGAAGAAGAAGGGTCTAAAAGTTAAGGTTACCGCGACCCTTTTAGAGCTCCCCCAGGCGTTAAATTTATTAGATTTACAAGCCGGTACACCCAATTCCTCTACGCAAGCTCTTAGCAATCAAATAGGAAGCCTTATAGAGGCAATTACTAATCCAAATAAGAGAGGCAAAGCCTTAAGTAGTACTGCAACCGCTCTATAACGCTTAAATATGCCAGGTACACTTCTAACTGAGGTTCTTGCTCAGCATGGGGGGCCCCTAATTGTAATGCGGTGGCCTTGTTAAAATACAACCTATATAAACAGTGGGCGTAGCTGCTGGGTTAATAGTGGTAACCTAGAGAACCTGGCAAATCACCACCCTATTGATATATTGACTATGACTGCCTGGGGGAATAATATTATGAAGGGTAAGGCTACTGCAGACGAGCCGTTAATTTAAATCGCCATACAGTTAAGCTAAAAGGATAGCACGACGCGATCGCGCAAGGACAAAACGGAGCTTACTAATTAACCCAACTTTCCTCCGTATACTCCCTACCAGATGCACCCTATTTAGTGTTAACCATATCTACATGTTTAATACGCTCCCTACCTATATTAGCAGCCTATTACGCCTATAATACCTTAATTGGCTTATACAACAGCGCTAGCGCCTCTTCTGGCGCCTTCTTTGGAGCCTCCTATAAGCCCAATTATACCTGGGCCTAACTCCGTTAAGGAATTAAATGGCTACTTTAACTGGCTTTGAAAGCACCCCTGTTAGAGTACAGTAGAGTTAACTACTAAGCTAGATTATATTATAGACACCTTAAATAAACACGACTTCAATCTAAAGGCCTTATGAAATACAAAGGAGCTGAGTGATATAATGTGGGAAAAACTAGGGCTAAAATTAGGTATACTGACAAAGCTTCGGCAAGACTTGAAGGTCTATAGGAAGTCAATTAAGCAGTATATACTGTAGTTCTCTGCACTGTTTTATACTAGATTGCGTATAATAAGAACTAACTAGTTAACTACTAGATAACCTACATGTTGGAAGTATAATTACGCAGCTATACGGCTCCCAATGCTCTCTATACTAAGCCTTAGAAAGCTTCTAAAGTCTTTATGCATACTAAGCTTATTAATATAGCGTCGGATCTACGTCTTTAAGTTATGGAAAGCGTGCTTAATTAGGTTAAACTCTGGAGAGTATAGAGGAAGATATTCTATGTGGACACCTGCGTTCTTACAGAGAGCTTAGAGCTCCTATTTTCTGTTAAAATCTATATAGATATTTACTTAAATTAACATTCTTACCTGGCTCTTATGTATTAACGCATTGTCCATAACTAGAGTAGTATAACTAGGCCTACACCGCGGGAGAACTGCAGCTTTAATCCATGTGTTAAATATTTTAAAAGTAATAGAGCCTTGATAAATTAAAGTCCCTAGAAGGAAGCCCTCGCAGGTATAGGTAGGTAGTATACTCCACCTCTTAGAGCGTCGAATTGAGGAGACTTCTATTGCTGGTATAGTAATAGGACTCCACCCAAACTTCCTATAGCTAGTCCTCTTATTGGCTCCTAATTCGTTAATAAAGATTAATTAATTAATGTCCTATATAATTTGACGCCCCTTCTATAAGGCACGAAGATCCTCTGCCCGCTTAGCTGCCTTCCTCTGTACAACTTTTCAACTCCACTGCAGGCGCGTAAGAGTTTTCCAAATAGTTAAGAGCCCTGTAATTAAGTTAAACTCGTCATATAGGAACCATGCCATTTTGTTAAGGAAGGCAGTTGGGTAATTAGTAAGAAATGCGAGTAGAGCCTATAGTATCTATAAGAAAATAGCCACAATACTATAACGTTAACTATCGCGAACCTGCTTGTGCATTGGTGCTAAAGCTTGAGGCCTTCCTTGCTGAGCAATATGGGGGGGGTATGGAGTACCCCATATATCTAGGGAGGTTCTTATGCGATACACAGTTGAGTAATGTACTTGAGTAGCTGCAGCAATCCATGTAACTTTCTAACCGTAGTATAAGGCGACGTAGATCTGAAAGACGCGATATGGAGGAATTCTGAAGGGCATTGTAGTCAAAAAAAGTCGTGGGCATATGGGAATATTTGATTTGTATTTGATTTTGTATACAAAGAAGATATTTTGATGTGTGCGGCTCTTATCAAGCGAATTTGCAGAAGATAAGAAAACCACAGTATGAGGGTGTCGTTCGGTAAATCTGACGACTTTTAAATATGGAGCTCCTCCATATCGGTAAGCGCGTCAAATTTGCAAGCTATACTGTATACAGTAGTTGAAATGAGGTTCTTGGCACCGTTTCAATATGTAGCTTCGAGCTCCTGTTCCATATTCCATTTCAATATGGAGCTCTCGCATACGCGTTAAAGCGACAACTCCACACACACTGGTCGCAATACTACTATCGCATTTGCAAGCCTTATACAATATTATTATCTTAACCTTCGTGATCGCAATAAGCTTGTTTTTGGGGCGTCGCAGGCGTTACGGACGTTACTGTAACGGCTCCTACCGCCCCTATGGGAGGTGGGCAAAGGTGTAGAAAGCATTAATTGCAGAGAGGGCATTGGCCAAGGAGGAGGCTCTATTACTACATTAAAGTAGGGAGTCGTGATAGATGCCTAGTGGCAGAGAGGGGTTTATTCGAATCGCTCACCAACATCACGCATTAACTATGCAAAGTCAAATCTGGAGCCTCATTATGGAGCCTCTAACTGAACAATCGACTTAATTACATATTCAAATGAGCCACGGTAGTAGCCGCCACTAATTACAAAACGGGCGACACTAAAAGGCGCACGGATTGAACAGATATGAAATGGAGGCGATTTGCAACCGAACATTCCCTAAGTACTTCCGTAGTACCTGGAGTTTATTTCGGGATATTCTGTATAAGGGTCCAAATCCAGGATGTTTTCCTTCTTTAACTACAATCTTATAATCATATAGACGGCGTTTTAGTAGCTTATTGGCTTCCTTTTATAAGAATACATCTAAATAATTATGGTATTCTACTGGTACTTTTGTGGCCAGGTTAGTGTGCTTCTTTGGTGCTAAGGCCTTCTTAATATCAGCTATTGTAACGGCGAAGATTATATATTTAGGTTTCCTGGTAAGTCATACTAATAGGGTAGCTCCAATTATATAGATATCTAAGGTGTTAAGCGGGCTTGGATTATCCTTAGTTTCTTATATAGTTTTAGGTTTGGTGTTAGGTACAGAGTTAATGTTAGATTTGGGTTTAGGTTTTTTAAGTATCCTTTTTATAGTGGAATACCAGTTCTTCTGGTACCTTTATATATTAAGCTTAAGCTTCTGCTTAGTTCAGGGTACAGTAGTTAGAGTCAGTTTATATAGTTTGGTATAATTTCCAGGTTCTTAGTGGACGTCGGTGGAATTCTTATATTAGTAGAATTTGGTGAAATTCTCAGGTTAGTGGAATCAGGTGGACTTTTTAGGTATAGGGTGGATGTTAGTGGAAATTTTAGACTGGTAGATCCTAGTAGATTTTTCAGATTTTGGTTTAGGGTCTAAGTAGCAAGTTATAAGGCACTTCTACTTGCAATAGGAGGCGGTAAATAGAAGCTTAAGGTTGTCCTAATTAATGGTTACCTTATATAGCTTTATCTAGGGTTGTCTAAGGATTACTAGGTAACCTAGGGTAGTTATAAAGAGCTTAATTAATTCTTTA
>Ga0307507_10003590_pt1 | contig 29569 bp, 23 predicted proteins | sample 7_EM_MG_FD_207223 | JGI IMG/M metagenome (GOLD analysis project Ga0307507, IMG submission 207223) | Populus trichocarpa ectomycorrhiza microbial communities from riparian zone in the Pacific Northwest, United States - 7_EM | ecosystem: Host-associated > Plants > Roots > Unclassified | place... | reverse complement strand
CCTTGATTTCCATTTCTCATAATCCTCCTTATCCTCAGGTTCACTACAGTAAGTATCGAAATCACATTGCAATGCACGCACTTGAGCATCAAAACGACTGTACTGTTTACCCAAACTACTTCTATTGATATTAGTATTAGATAAGAGTAAATCACGATCATGATCATGATCAGAGGCTAACATGGAGTCTTTACCTTGAGAAATGATCTGGGCCATTGATTTCCACATGGATTAGGTTTCCCGGTTTTTTGCCAAAAAATCGGATTTAACCGAACCGGACCGGTTCGAACCAGTTTTCGGTCCGGTTCAGTTAATATTTCACAAAATTAAAGTAATTCGGTTCGGTTGGTTTTTTTATTTTAAACCGAACCGTGAACACCCCTAATAAATAGTAACACCAACTACAGAGACCGCGAGTGAGATCAGAGAAATTTGACGGTGTCAGGCTATGGCAGTAGAATCCAATAAAAATAACTTTCACAACCAACACGTTCCAATCCCTTTCTAGTATCATGGATACAGATAATTAATGCATTACCTCAACTAAGTTAGCTCCTAATAAATTTTAAGCCACTGGAACTAAAAAGGAAACAGAACAGGCAAGTCTAAGTCAATGCTTGAAAGCTTCAAAAAATAAAAATCAAGCACAAATTGTTTCAACAGAGATGGGTTTCGATTACATTAATACCCAATTCCTGACATGGACAGACTAAAGATCCAAAAATTCAGAGGGATTCCATCTGAGCAATTTCTACGAGGAAATAGCTAATAACTTCTTACAGCACTAACTGTTAAGTGTCCTATTCTTAATTTTAATTCGAAATTTGGGAACAGAAGTACCTTCTGATGGCTCAGGCTTCGTTTCAATGTTCGTGGCCACTGCTTTGGATTCACTGGGTTGATTTGGTTTCAATGGCACTGTTGCCAACTTAATAGTAGGCTTCTCATTCTTACCTGGCAGCTCCACTGATGTAGCCTTTGCCCCACCACTCAGCAACTTTGTCATCTCCTTTTCTTTCCTTTTCTTCTCTTTCTTCAACAGTTTCCTCTCCAAATATTCAGGATCATCACGGTGCCCCTTGTGATCTTCCCGCTTCCGCTTCTTTTCCTTATCCTTCTTCTTCTCCTTTTCTTTCCCTCGAGAAGAAGATGCCATGATACCCAATGAACCACCATCAGGATTAAATCTTTCAACTGAGAGGGTTTGTAGACTAGCAAACCTTTGTGCATCAGTGTCTACAAGGTTATCTTGCATGACTCTAGGTGATGATGGATCATCAGGCTGAGGGTGCATAGAAACTTTACTTGATTCAGCAGTGCACTGGAGTTCCTTTCCAAAATTGTCACCATCACTTGCTAATTTTGCACTGCCAATGCTAGCACTCATCCGAGAACCATGGTCAAGACACGAGTTGACTTCCTCGAGATTTTGGTAGCTAATACTCACAGCTTCAGTTGAAATCCTCTGGGGTGCATCCACAGAAACAGAGCTGCTGGCCCCACGATCAGTTTCATGGTGCCCACCTTGGGATCTCTCAACATTTTGAATATCAGTCTCCTCAGCTCTACTGGAAGCAGCAGAATGTTTGACTCTGATCTTAACAACTGGCCGTCTGCGCTCATGGCTGTTGGAGATGTTATCTTCTTCCTTTGAAGCTACTGGGATGTCTGTTTCCTTTGAAGCTTCAGGCACAGCTACTTCTTCTGAAGCTTCTTGAATGGCCAGATCCATCTTCTGTCTATGATTGTTGGAAATCGTATCTGGATCATTGGGACCTTCTGGAATGGCCATATCCATCTTATGTTGATCTTTGTTGGAAATTATATCCGCTTCCTTTATAGCCTCTGGAAAGGCAAAATTATCTTGTGCAAGTTTTGGAATCTCCATAGGAGGTTCCAGGGGCTTTGTTTCTGTCACAAGACCTGCAAAAATATTCCTTGGATCACTGCAAGTTTCTGAGTCGCCAATACATAATGTTCTATCCCTGGGAATTCCATAAAGTGTTGCGGCCCTGAAAAGGAACAATTAACGTTAATATATCAAAATTTTATTTCCGATGTAAATGCACCCAACACGTGCACACACATGAATTCTAACAATCAAAATAAGAATAGCTCCACTAAAAAATTTCCCTTGACCAAAATGGAATCTTGAGAACATATTAATGAGGATTTTGAGCTATCATGAACGACAACTACAACCTGGTTGAAAAACTTTGTCCGTGTTTAGTATTGTGGTGAATGATGCTTTTTAAAAGTGTTTTTCGCTTGCAAATGCATCAAAATGATTTTTTTTCAGAATTATTTTTCATTTATGATATCAACACATCAAAACCATTGAAAAACATTAAAAAAAAAATTATTTTGATGTTTTTTCAAGTTAAATGCACTTTTGAAACACGACTAAACACGGTTCTAAATGCAAAAACAAACAGTGTGCATCCCTAGTCATTTACCCAATGATTTTAGACTTCATGGTGTTAATTAAAATGTGGAGTAACCAGCACACTATATTTATCACATAAACAAGTCATTGAGAGAGTTAAATTTATTTTGTGGTTCACTATTCATGGGTTTGGAGTAGATATACCCTCACTTTACTGACTTTGAGATTAAGAATACAAGGGAAGCAATAGGGTGCCTAGCTGACCCTGATGATTTGGTTGGGTTTGGATCCTGGCTGGCAACAATTATGAATCTTTACAAGCCTACTAAAATGAAGTTAGGCTGGGCTGGACAACCCAACCTGTATTGACTTCTATGACTGACAAACCATAACTTGGAAAGGAAGAAATCAGTACTCACCTTCCTGCAAGGATTTGTAAAATGCAGAACAAGTGATGCCGAAGAATGGTATTGTTGAATCCGATATGACCTTCAAGTAGACGAATCAAAGCCAAGAGAGTTGTACACTTGATAGCATCTTCAGAATCAGATTCATCTTGTATCTGACATAACCGCATGGCATGTGCACCAAGTTTTGCCTGCCCTGCAACCAAGTAAAGAAGACCCCTTATAAAACGCAAAAAATAAAGCACAAGGACACCATGGAGATAAATAAAACATGCAAAAGAACCAAAAAAAACTTTTCTTTCTTTTTTTTCCATAAAAATAATGCAGAACCTCTTAATGACGGTTCTTCCTCCAAATATGTGATAAACAATGACAATGCTGCATCCATGCCTTTGCAGTGGAATTCCAGATCAAGGAGTGCTCTACTGGCTTCAATTCGAATTTGCCATATTGTCTTGAAATCCCGAAAAGGTTTAATAAGTTCAAAGACATGATCCTGCAGCAAGTAATGAATGGTATGTATGAATGAAGAAATGTTTAGAAAGCAATCCATGATTCGATTGAATGAGTAGAAAACTTACATGATGAATGGATCCTGAGAGTTTTAATGCAATTTGTGTCAATGTTCGAATACAGCTGATTGTCAAGATCCCATTATAACTCAGCATCAGCCTAGCAAATAACACATTAAGAAATATTCAATCACTAACAAGTATTTTCCAATAAACTACCTATCAGAAAAGACATAAATATATCCCACAAATTAGAAGCCAATGCACCTGTCAAATTGTAAAAGACAGTCAATTCGCTTGAGAAGGGAGGACAGAAAGAGAACAGTCTGCCAGGGGTTAAAGAAGCAACAAGAGTTAAAGCCCTCAGAATTGTATATGAAGGCAGAATGCAAAACTTAACAACATATAGGTATCAAATATCTCTCTACCCAGACATCAAACACAACTTCGATGCCAGATCAACTTATGTATTGAACTTCCAAACTTAGGAAAACCCAACAGTTAACTTTTAAGCCCGGTAGAAAGACAAAGAAATGCAAATGTTGTTGTCATCTGACATAAAGCATCAAATGGAAGCGTAAATGGTAGTCTCAGTCATTCATTATTAATGCATTTGAAATGGACATGCAGCATAGATTTTTTGGCTACGGTGATACATCTTTGGTGTTTGTCATGTGGTAGCAGAATCTATGTTGACATTTTATGTGAAATCAGGGAGAAGGATTGTCACGTTTTATGGCAATACAGTCTGCAAATTTTTGGCATATTTGGTTGGAGAGAAATGCAAGAGTTTTTGCGAATCAATATACTCCTAGAAATTTGATATGTGAGGACACACTTTTGGGTGGTGCTTTAGGGGAGTATCCTTGGCTGATACTCAGCAGGCATGGAGTGCCCTATATGTTTTCTGTTTTGTAGCTTTCTTTCCATGGTGGATAACTTATTCTCCATTTTGACTTGGAATTCTTACACATTTTCATTAATATAATAATTTATTTTTTCTGCAAAAGTGGAGGCATGGAGAAATATAACATAGCTGCTTCTCAGAAGCTCCCACAAGTCCATGACCAAGAATTCCAATCTCATCCTTCCATAACTTTTCTTTTCCTAAGAACTTAATACATTTGTGACTAAAATATAGTGAGAGCCCAAAGAGAGACAAAGCGTTGCGTCAAACACGCTCAAACGAACAAAACAGAACACACCGAGGGATTAAAATAACAGGTACTTAAAAATTTATACAAGGCTGAAAAGTAACACCAGAAATTATGTATTGTCAAGAGTCAACAAATTATAGCATGTGAGAAAATGATGAAAAACCTGTTGCCCAAATTCAAGTTCACCAACTGACTGGACCAGTGCAGCTAACCAGAACACATCAGAGTAAGGATTTCCAGTGTTATCGTTATACTGCCAGACACAACAGAACCAAATCAAATCTGGTTGAACCACTGAGCATATCCAACAAGTAAAGAGAAGAAACAAGAGAAGAACTAAATAACAGGGCACTCAAGACCCCAAAAAGAGCAACTACTATGCATGGATTATACATGGGCTTTCGAAGAAAAATGGCATGCAATATGCTGATATCTAGAGAATTTTGGTGGCGAGATGCAACAAATCAATGCAAACAAGAACATGACATTGGATAGGGCATTTTGCATGCCTGAACTTTAAATACTGATGAAGGAAGAGAAGGCTCTCTAAGTTCAGGCAATCATTGACTGCATACTGACCAAAGAATGGGCTATAAGAACCCCCAGGATTAGCTAGTGGCATTGTTGCACTCCACATTTCCCTCCCCTTACAATCCTTGCTATAGTATGATTCAAATATAAGAATGCCAAGGTTAGTTTTGGCTAGAGAAGATTACTGTTCAGTGTTATGTTATTTCCATTGACAATTCAAATTGTGATCTGGTCAGACTATCCATTCCTTGGCTTAAATGAAAGAACCTCCAGCGGAGGACAAGCAAGGATACCAACCCACCACACTTTTATTGGTAAACACTACAAAACACACAATAGCCTGTTAACCTCCTGCCCAAGTTTTCACTTGCGATCTATAGCAAGAATCTGCTCATCAATTTTATTGATACACCACTACAAAAGTCAATTGGTAAACATGCTAGCAAATAACAAAAATAACCCCCCCCCCCCAGCTACCATGCACCATCAATCAAGGAAAACCAAATATTTTTTAACAGTTTCTCACATTGCAAATGATAGAGGGTGAAAAAAAAAAGCAAATAGGATTCAAATTGATGCTAAGGAAGACCCTACCTTCAGAAGTTGCAAAATAAATTCAACAGCTTCTCTTGGGCTTTTCTTATCTGCAGCCCTGACCTTAGCAACAGCATGAGGAATTGCCTGAATACAACAAAAACAAATGGATGCTATAAGTCTTCACACGGTGAGGAAAAGTCTAAAAGAAAGTAACCTTACTTTATTTCTGGGGAAAAAGGAAATACTATTGAAAGAAAAATTTGAATTGAAATTTGTTTCTTTTATAAAACAAATATTAGATATAAAAAGAAGCCATTATCAAGAAAAATAAATGAACTCATCAATCAATCATCAGAAATTAAAAGTAAAAAGAACACAGAAATTAAGTTTGGAGAATAACAAGTCATTTTTCAACAACCGAGCATTAAAATAATAATGCACCACATAGAAGTTAAGTTTTGGAGAATAATAAAAAGAACACGTCAATCAATCATCAGTTTTTAAAATAAAAAAAAAAGAACACAAGTTAATTTTGGAAAATAAGAAGGCATTCTCAACAACAAAACATTAAAATAATAATGCACCTCAACCTCTCTCAAATAACATGTTACGCAGCATATAGCGAAGATAAGACTATGGTTCTCAAGCCCTAAGATTACAGACCTAACTATAGAGAAATCTAATAAAACTTCTCGGATATTTTTATTAAATCTGAATAATAGTCTTAATCTCTAAAATAAACTAGACATTCCTATTTATATTAGTCTTATAATCCTATCTATGAAAGGATTCCTAATTAAGACTTTAACTAATTAATAAAATTCATCTACCATTAGGATATCTAAATAATAAAATACTAATTAAATTAAAAGTTCTAAACTAAGTAGAAAATAAATAATTAAAATCCAAAATTAACTAGGAAAATAATTAAAACAAGGTTTCATATGAGATGCTTCCGGGTTTCTTTGCGAGTTTCTTTTTAAGCTTGGCCTTGTCAATTATGTAAACAAACCCTTGGGATAATTGTTTTACATCAATCTCCCCCACTTGAGAAAAACTCGTCATCGAGTTGAGTTTAATAACTAGAAAGTACTTGTAAAGGTCAGCAAGATTGAAGGTCTTTGATATGCTCATAATGTCTGAAAGATCAATAACATAAGCATTATCATTGATTTTCTTCACCACCTTGTATAGACCATACTTCTTCATCTTCAGCTTATCATAGATGCCTACTGGAAACCTCTCCTTGAGAAAAGAAAATCATCACCATGTCTCCTTGAAACAATTTAACTTGCCTATGCTTGTTTGTTGTGTGCTTATTTCTAGCAACTAAGTATTCTAGTTTCCTCCTAACCTCTTGATAATAGCTTGCAGCAATTCAACCAAATTCTTTGCTAACTTGCTAAACCCAGTAGCTTTGAGCAAAGAATGTAGATCGAGTACATGATTGGGAGGCTTTATTTACACAATCTCAAATGGTGTCTTACCAGTAGCACTATGATTGGAATTGTTGTCACCAAATTTTGCCTCGACCAATGCAACATCCCACTATTTAGGCTTATCTCCCAAATGCTATGAATTAGATTGCCCCAAGTTCTGTTTAGAAACTCTGTTTGGTCATTAGTTTGTGGATGAGTAGTGCTATTAAACTTCAAAGGGGAATTAAACATCTTCCACAAAGTTAGCCAAAAATGACTAAGAAACCTTCACACATGATGGATTTTAGACATGATGGATTTTGGAATATCATGTTACCTCAATTATCTCCTTGAAAAATAGTCTAGCAATACTGCTCGCATTCGTAGTCTTCTCACAATGTATAAAATATGTCATCTTTAAATATATATCCATAACAACAAAAGAAAAATCCATTCCTCGCTAGGTTCGTGGAAGACCTAACACAAAATCCATGGAAATATCTCCCCGGATATAATTAGGTATAGGTAAAGGCATGTATAAACTAGGGTTTCGTAATTACCCCTTAGTTGTTTAACAAGTAAAACAGTGTTGAAAAAATTTGTTTGCATTACGCTTGAGCTGAGGCTAGTAATACTCATCCTCCAAAGCCGGCACTGTCTTGTCTCTTCCTCTATGACCTTATAATCCGCCACCATGCAAGTCTCAAATCAATTTATCACATAGGGATTTGCAAGGGATACACAATCGATTACCTTTCATTAAGCAACCATCATGTATATAGAAATCTCCTTTAGCTCGACCATTAAAACACTTCTCCCGTGTCTCCTGAAAATCAGCATCTTCAACGTACAACTCCTTCAGACACTCAAAACCAAAATCTCACTACGAAAAGTGATTAGTTTATACAGGCCTTCACCTAATGAAACTAAACTTCAAAAGGAATGTAATCCACCTGGACATCGTATCCATACTGATTTTCTTTGACAATTCAAAGACCTCAAAGCTTCATGATTTGAATATAAGATAAAAATCTCTGTTAATCAAATAACACTCCTTAATTTTCAAAGCCCTTACCACAACATAAAGTTCTTTATCATAGGTAGTCCACTTCAAGCGAGCTTCATTCAAGTTCTCAATGAAAAGGTTGTAGGATGTTTCTCCTAGGAAAGAACTCCAACGCCCACTCCATATGCACCACATTCAACCTCAAACAACTTGTCAAAGTTGGGTAAAGCAAGCATTGAAGCATTCCATAGCTTATCCTTTATTAAGGCAAAACTTTGTTCTTCCTCACCCCCACTAAAACATTCTTTTTTTCAAACATTCAGTGATTAGTGACACAATGCTATTGAAATTCTGAATAAATCTCCAATAGCCAAGCCATAACTCCGCACATTACTAACTATCTTAGGCGTGGGCCAATCACGAATTGCCCTCACTTTCTCCTAGTCAACTTCAACTCCATCAGCTCCTACAACAAAACCCAAGATTAAGGTACACTTTTTCAAGTTGACATCTAACTTATTTTATAGCAGCAATACCTCTAGAACACTCTTTAAGTGCTCAATATGATGTTTCATTATGATCGAACACAAGGATATCATCATAATAAACCACAATGAATTTATTTGTAAAGGTCAAAAAACCTGGTTTATCAGCCTTGTGAATGTGCTCGGTGCATTCGTTAACATTAAAGGCATGACTAACCACTCATACAGCTCATCATTGTCTTGAAAGTTGTTTTCCATTCATCCCTTGGTCGAATCCGAATCTTAAGTCAATCTTCAAAAAAACTATTGCACCACACAACTAATCTAGCATGTCATCCAATCGTGGAATTGAAAACCTGTATTCCATAGTGATTTTGTTAAAGTAACGAATATCAACATACATACATCAACTACCATCCTTTCATGTCAGTAAAGAAGGGACAACACATGGACTTAAACTCTTTTTAATCAGCTCTTTCCTCAACAATTCTTCTATTTTCACCCTTAAGATTTCCCTCTCGTTTGGGCTCATTCCATAATGTGGCAAATTCAAAAGACTAGCCCTTGGTTTTAAGTCAATTTAGTGTTGGACATCTGTTGGCTATCACGCATGAGAGGTATCTTATCTGGTAGCTCATCTGGAATAACTTCCTCAAACTACTGCAATAGAGGCTTAATAGCTTCAAGAACCTCTATTGCCTTGTTGCCTTGTCAACTACTTCAGACAACAAGGACTTCACAATTAAAGCATGTACTTTCTTCATCTCCTTTATATCTGTCTCAATTTTTTACAAAGATTGGGTAATAGTTAGGATTGCTTATCCTCCAGCCTTTCAAACTTGCAGTTGGGAATTTCCATTCAAATGCATCAAAGTAAAATTAATCTCATCCTTAACAAACCTATAGATGTTTTCTCATCCCTCATGCCATGCATTTACATCATAATGTCATGGCCTACCAAACAACAAGTTACAAGCATTCATGTCAACTGCATAACAATAAACTTTACATCTTTTAGTTGCTTTTACCTTTGGTACCTCTTTAATCCAACCTACAGTGCATGGTTTAGGATGTTTTTCAATATTCAAACTCAATTTTAAATGCAAAAAAAAACTTTACATCTTTCAATTTTAAATGCAGTTTCCTTACCAATAATATTCTCATAGCTAATGTGTCAATAGAAAGGCTGAAGTCAAGCATACAACTGTAAATGCTTAAATAGGAATATAAATGCGTAAATGCCTAAATAGGAATATAAATGCTTAAATAGGAAATTTACCTTACTATATTTAGCTTCCCTCTTTGTAATTACTATGTACAGCACAACTTTTTCTATATAATGAAAGCCTAGTCGAAAGGTGAAGGTAATTCAAACAAATCTGTTATGGTATCAGAGCCTCTCTCGTAGAATTCTTAAATCTTAGTCCTTTTTTTTCTCAATCATAGCTTCATGGAAAAGTCAGATAATGTTTGTGTCAGATTTACTGGCAAAAATTATGTTGTTTGGGCATTTCAGTTGGAGATCTTTCTCAAGGGAAAGGAGTTATGGGGCCATATAGATGACAGCAACAAAGGAGACTTGGCTGTTGAGGGATCTGTTGTTGCTAAGGCAGCATGGGCAGCCAAAGATGCACAAATCATGTCCTGGATTCTCAGTTCTATGGAGCCACATCTGATCCTGTCTTTGCGTCCTCATAGATCAGCAAAGACTATGTGGGATCACCTCACACAAGTCTATAACCAAGATAACAATGCTAGGCGTTTTTAGCTTGAGTTGGCTATTGCCAACTATACCCAAGGAGATCTCTCTATTTAAGATTACTATTCTGGATTTTTGACTTTGTGGAATGACTATTCTGATCTTGTTACAGCTAAGATTTATGCAGGAGTGTTGGCAGTGCAGCAAGTCCATAAGATCAGCCAACGAGACCAATTTCTGATGAAATTGCAACCTGAATATGAACCAGTTCGCGCCTCTCTAGTCAATCGTGATCCTGTTCCATCCTTGGATGCTTGTTTTGGAGAACTCTTGCGTGAAGAACAGCGTCTCCATACTCAGACCATTATGGAGCAGACAAGAGTTGTCCCAGTTGCTTACAGAAAAGGGAAAGGCCATGATATAAGCAAGACACAATGCTATAATTGTAAGAAGTATGGCCATATTGCACCTCATTGTCCAAATAAGTTTTGCAACTACTGCAAACAGCCAGGACACATTATTAAAGAATGTTCTATTCGACATCCACGCCTCAACAAAGCTTATCACACTACTGTTACCACTGCTGGTCCTTCTGCTCCACAGACTCTTGCTGGCTCACCTATCTCACAGCCTCCAACAAATTTATTAACCAGAGAGATGGTGCAAGAAATGATTGTGAGTGTTTTCTCCACACTTGGTCTTCAAGGTACTGGTTCTTCAACTCCTTGGATCTTAGATTCAGGTGCTTCCAATCACATGACAAACTCCTTTGGTGGCTTAAGTAATATCCGAAAATATTGTGGATCCTCACATATTCAAACAGCTAATGGCAATGCTCTTCTCATTGTAGCTGTTGGTGATATACCTCCTTTAAAGGATATTTTTGTCTCACCTAAGCTTGCTGTAAATCTAGCTTTTGTAGGTCAGTTTGTGGACAATAACTGTGATGTATACTTTTCTAAACATGGCTGTATTGTACAGGACCAGATGTCAGGACAGCTGATAGCGAAGGGGCCTCCTAAGCACGGACGTCTATTTTTCATCCATTTTCATGTTCCACGCACCTTGGTTCCTTCCTCTATTTTATCTCTCTTTTGTACTGCACCTAAAGTGTCTAATGAAGTTTGGCATAAGCGTCTTGGTCATCCAAATCCTAGAATTCTCTCCCATCTGTTGAAATCTGGATTAATAAACAATACATTGCATTCCTCTTCCAGTATGTTCCTTGATTGTGTCACATGTAAGCTTGGCAAAAGTAAAATATTACCCTTTCCCTCTGAAGGCAGCAGAGCCACAAACCTGTTTAAGATAGTTCATAGTGATGTCTGGGGAATTAGTCCTATCCTTTCTCATGCAGGATACAAATATTTTGTAACCTTTATAGATGACTACAGCCGTTATACATGGGTTTATTTCTTGCGGAACAAATCAGAAGTTTTCTCTATGTTCAAACTGTTCCTGGTACTGGATAACACTCAATTTTCTGCCACTGTTAAAACTCTTAGATCAGATTCGGGAGGGGAGTATATGTCTAATGATTTCCAATCTTTCTTGCAATCTAACGGTATCATTTCTCAACGCTCATGTTCCTATACTCCTCAGTAAAACGGAGTAGCGGAACGCAAGAATCGCCATCTCTTGGATGTGGTCCGTACCTTGCTCATTGAAACTTCTGTTCCTCCTAAGTTTTGGGTAGAAGCACTCATTACAGCAACTTATCTAATCAATAGACTTCCTTCACAAGTCTTGGGTCTAGAGTCTCCATATTTTCGGCTTCATCATTGCCATCCTATATACACCAATCTTCACACCTTTAGGTGTGTATGTTTCATGCATCTTCAAACAGATCTGTTATGATGTCATCAATAATAAGGTCAAAAAGCTTATGTATTGTGCACTTAGTACCAAAAACTTGTGTCATGTCTCATCAACTTTTGGTGTCAGCAGCAATCGTCTCACCACATAGGCTTGACCATCATCATCCTCCTACTCACCCTCACCATCAGGTTCACATCACTCTTTCGAATACAATTTTATACCTTCTCTACCCTTTCAATCCTCACATTCAACCATGTTCATAGGCCTCCTGAGAGAACATACATCGGATATATTCTCTTCCTGATTGCATCTATGACACTTTATTGGAAGTGGCTTAGCATGGGGATTATCTCTCTTTTGGTTATCCATGTTAGGAATTGCTTGTGTCCTATTTTATCATAGCCAGAGCCAACAATAGCTTGCTTGGATTGACTATTTGTCTTACCCTTCACAACACCATTAAATCAAGGCTTTACAATAGGAACCCTCTTTTGATAATCAAATCTCATATCAGTTTCATCTTGCATCAACATCTTTTCCATTAAATCCATATTTCATGCATCAGTAACATTCAACAGCATTTGAAGCTCAATTTTATTTCCAATGGCAGGTTTCAGCCCCTCTACCTATCTAGCAACATCTTGCCTATCAGTTTCATGCAGATTATTTCGCTCAACTAAGTGCAAAAATTACATTGTATATTCTTACACAGTTCGGTAACCTTAGGAACACCTCTAATACTTATGGATCAAAAGTTAATCATACATATTAAAATCTACCTCTCAACAATTGCTTCATCCGCTCCCAAGTCTCAACAGGTCTTCTACCCTCTCACCTCCAAGAGGTTATCCCACCAAACTAATGCCCCATGCTTCAATTTAAACCCTGCAATTTTTATCATTCTCAAATCTAAAATTTCCTTATATTCATAAAACCGATCACGTGTAGCTAACCACTCTACTCCTAAATCACCACCAAAAGAAGAAATCTCAACTTTCATACAGTAGTCTTGATCATACATATTATTTCTAGCAACCTTCATCTCAATCTTCTTCATCAAATGAATACCAAAATTCATATTGACCACGACGATTTGCACGAAATAGTTCAGGTACAGGTTGGTCGCGAGCATCATCCTTGGAGTGTGCCTCTCTTCTGCACTGGTTCATGTTTACACGCAGCCCTAATACCTTGAGCATGGTTGTAAGGTCATCAAATATGGCGTTGATGTCACCAAACTCAATTTGCACTTGCACCTCTAACGCTGATATTGTTACCGAATGGCAATCTAACTAATCCTAAAAGGCTTGCATCCCCTAATCATTGTTACGGAGATGGTTGCCTCCAATGATTCTCTTCACGGTTCGCCATTGATCCAAATGTTGATCCGCTCTAATACCACTTGACACGGCGTATGGCAAAGATAAAACTAGAGTTCTCAAGCCCCAAGGTTATAGACCTAACTATAGAGAAATCTAGAGACAATTCTCAAGTATTTTTATTAAATCTAAATAATAGTCTTAATCTCTATAAAATAAACTAGACATCCCTATTTGTATTAGTCCTAAAATCATCTATAGGAAAGGATTCCAAATTAAAACTTACATAATTAATAAAATTCATCTAGTATTAGAATTCCTAAATACTAAAAAACTAATTAAATTAAAAATCATGAGTTAAATAGAAAACTAATAATTAAAACATGCAAACAATAACTTCAAGCTTCATATGAGATACTTCCAGGTTTCTTTGCAGATTTCTTTTCAGGTCTATAAACTCTTGGGGTAATTGTTCGACTTCACATTTGTTGCAATAGTGCTAACTTGTGCATGCTTGCCTCAAAAAAAGAAAAAAGAAAATTCAATATAGAATCTTAAATTGATGATGCCAATATAAAAAGCAGTGTTTTCTATTTGATTTTCTAAGTTGGGGTCAATTCTGTAATTTTAAGATCTTCAGAAGTCATTATGTAATTTCATTTTCAGTAAGGTATTTTTGTGGTCTTAAAAGAATTGGCCAGTGCACTACTTCACCATTACAGTACTAGCTAGCACCACTCAAGGTACTCTCCTAGGTGCGCATCTTTAAGGCACCTCCTTTATTGGGATATATTGGATTATAGGTTATGATCCCATATTTTGATATATGACGGAGTCGTATACGAGGATTGCAGCTTCTCTTATTTGTGATGCTTTAGAATTCCTAGGAGTGATTTCTAAGAACCTTGTTGTGGTGCTAGGTATTTCTTTTATGTAGTTCTTGATTTTGTTTACTTCCCAGAACATAACCTAGCCTAACTGCCTAACCTATAAAAAATTCCCAAGCTTCCAAATCACCAAGACAACTATAACTTGTATACCTTTAGTTATTTAGGTGTTGTATTCAAAGATTCCTGCATCACACGCACACATCAAATCTGACACAAACTCAATACATATCCTACCTCATTGCATTACCTCAAGAACAAAGTACTCGGGAAAATCATGAAAGTCATTTGGCCTGGCAAGGCAGGAGACAAAATCAGTTAAGAAGGTGTTATTCCAGCATGCTTGCCAAAAGTCAGACCACAAGAGTTAAGAATCTCACTTGGGGAGTCCAATAGCTGCATCAAACCTTCGACTTTTGTAAAATTTCACCAAATGGAGTAAGCCAGCCCAATCATTTTCCTGTTAATCCATAAAAATAAAAAATAAAAAAAACACTTCACCCAACTACCTTAAAACAATCATGCAAAATATGTCTTTATGATCCCTAAGTTCAAGAAAGTTCAGGTGGTGAATCGAAATGCATCTTTACAAGAAACATATTTAGGTTGCTACTAAAAAGTGTTTCTGATTATGGGATTTAAATTTAGTACAATAAATAAAGTGTGTTTGAATTTAAGAACAGAAGCAAACACCAAACTAGGGAGAGAAAAAAACACACCCTCTTTGCAAATAAGCTCGGAATATGTTCCATTAATGATAAAAAGTTCTTGATATGTATACAAGGAGCGTGGAAAGTGGCTACAGTACCTCAGAAGCAGTATTAGCCAATGCAAATGCAGTCTCAATTCGAACTCTCCAGAAGGCCTTGTCAGAACAAAACAGCATTGAAATTTTCACATTCCATTCAAAACATGAATCAAAATCAAGCATGAGAGAGAGCAAAACCTTGGTGTCGTTGAGGAAATTATTCATAGCATTTGTAACAGAAAAGGAAAGTTGTGGTAAAGTTTTTAATGCTGCAATTGCTTGCGCCTGTGCAACAACATCTTCATCCCTCTCTAATTGATTGATCTGATTTACATTACCAACTTTTACAAGGTTATTTACCAATTGATATACAAAGCAGCTGCTACAAGAGAATTTTATGGAGCAACAAGAAAAGCAACAGAATCAAGTAGAAATGTTCAAAACAAATTAATACAAGCACAAAAGTAACTCATATAAATGACTTCATGCTTAGGGCAATCATCTTGTATCCTACAAAAATAAATTTTACATTTTACTATTTACAGATAAAATGGGTATATATAGTTCCTCACATGTGCATAAGCATCAATCATGTGATAAACTATCAAGACTTCTCACCACATCTATTACTCAACTGAAAAAGGATCCAATCTATATTTATGAAAGTTGTTGAGTGTGGCTATATGATTGACAAGTGACATTATGACGTGAGAGTTTAGATTTGTGGTTGCTTCCTTTATATGACACATGAAAGTTTGAATTTGTGATGGATCGATAGCATACTGGTTATTTATGAGACTTTTAAGAACAATTTTATTGTATGCTCTTGTAATAAACCTTATAGTATGTGTTTTATAAGATAATCTTTTCAAGATGGGATAATGTCTTAATTTTGATATGCAAATTTCAAATGTCATATGAGAATGAGTTGACTTATTGTATGAAGATTTCACGTACAATGTCTAAATTCTAAAAATGTTTTTCAAATATTCAAATAATATTAAAAAAAAAATAACAATCAAAAGTAATTAAAAAAATAACATTATTACAGTATTAACACATTTTTTCAGGTAAATTTTAAAATATTACAAGAAAATTACTTAAATGTTTTAAGTAATATTAATATTAGATATAATTGTATGTAACCACAATGATTTGGAAACCAAAAGGATACTCTTTTTTAAGGATGCTTTATGAGAACACTAGGTTCTTAAACCAGTTACTTCGATGATATCTAGTAGAATTCTATTTTCTTTTAAATTCTTATATACCATTGGACTTCATAATACCTTATGAAAGATATTTTTTTCTGAAAAGACAAATAATTTATAAAAAATAGACTTCAATATCTAAGCAAATTTCGTATTAGACAATTAGGTATGTTCCTAATTTGATAATATTTTAGAGAGAACTGATTGGAATTGATAGTTTTAGGATTATAACTCCTGGTTTCATAAATTAGTTGTATGTGTTTTGCATAACAGAATTCAATATAAACTACTCACATTAATTAGTATTAATTTAATGCATGATAATAGCCTAACATTATTTCTCTACAACATTTTTATTTTATATACTGAACTTTTTTTTCCTATTAAACAATATCTGCATGAACCAGGGCGTGAGCCATTATCCTGACATTGCATATCCTGTTAGCATTGTGAGCCAATTCATGTCTTCCCCACGAACCACCCATTGGGCAACCTTGGAACAAATTTTGTGTTATCTTAAAGGAGCTCCAGGGCGTGGTATATGGTATAGAAATCATGGTCATGCTCATATTGAATGCTTCTCAAATGCAGATTGGGCAGGTTCTAAAATTGATAGAACATCTACTACGGGTTATTGTGTTTTTGTTGAGGGAAACTTGGTGTCATGGAAAAGTAAGAAGCAAAATGTAGTCTAGTGCTAAATCAGAATATAGAGCCATGGCACAATCCACGTGTGAACTTTTATGGATACAGCAGTTGCTTAATGAGATTGGTCTTGGTAGTTCACTACCTATGAAGTTATGGTGCGACAATCAAGCTGCTCTTCACATTGCATCAAATCCAGTTTTTCATGAAAGGACTAAGCATATTGAAATTGATTGTCACTTTATCCGTGAGAAAATTCAGCAAAATTTGATCTCTACCAGTCATGTCAAAACTACGGGGCAATTGGGTGATATCGAGCAGTCCTAGGATTGAATATATTTGTAACAAGCTGGGCATGATTAACATATATGCTCCAGCTTGAGGGGGAGTGTTGTAAATATAGTAAATCAATTACAGGATTGATTATTGTTCTAAATAGAGTAAGTCAACTATAGGGCTGTCAGTTATAGGGCTGATTGCAGGGCTGATTTATATGCATTCAATTATAGCTTGATTCTAGGGATTTAGATTAATCCTAGACCTGTATATATACATATTGTACTCATGCATTAAGAATAAAAGAAATATCATTTTCATACTCTAATAATTCTACAATAGCAAAATGAAATTCATTTGCTTAAATCTATCAACTCACATTGACCACCATCAATTACCTATACTTATAATATGCAAATACATGCGACATTTCTACTAAAAGAGCCAGAACATCTTACCCACATCTGTATAGGCTGATTAAAATGAATTTCAGCAAGATATTCCATTTCTGGGTCTGCCCTAATCCATGACAACGGGGATTCCAAACTGAAAGGAGAAGAAATGAACACAGTTAAAAATATATGAACTACGTCCATCAAGAAGAATGCCCATCAAGTAATAATATACCTGGAGCGCATATCTGAAGCAGGTACATCACCATTTTCATCAAAGCCATCAGGTTTTGAACTCTTTTTAGGTTTTTGGAAACGTCTGGCTGCAAGCTTTGAATGGCACTGTATTTCCAATAGCTGCCACATTTCTCCAGCCAAAGGTAGAACCGGATGGTCATACATGCCATCAAGTTCATAAACTCTGATACTCATCATCCCTGGCCATCCAATATCACCCTCCCGGTTTTCAGAATCAAGGTTAAGGAAAGATGCATTTGCATCAGGTGCAGCTGTAAACTCTCGAAGCACCGCCAATTCAACCATATTTTTCCTTTTGTTATAAGAGAACCCCATCCTTTAAAAACAAATCCAAAAAAAGAGGCACATTTAAGTAAAAAAAAAATAAAACACCTTACATGCAGATAGGTATTTGGAATTGCACTATTCGCAAGACAAACCATACAATTCAAGACAGTTTGCACTTAGTGTATTGTACAATTGAATCAAATCACCAAATCAGACATTGATAAGGCAATGCAGGCAGGAAATGAAAGTTAATTGATCGCAATAACGGGAAGAGATAACCAGGAAAAAAATCATGAGTTTCTGAATGGCGGCTCCAAGTCATCAGAAGAAATAGAGTAGAGTTAAAGTATAGAGAGGAAGCAGATTGCATGAAAGAAACATGAACCCAACCCCCTGCTTGAGAGAACTTGATATCATTCAGTGAAAAAAGAAGATGAATGTTGTGCGGGAGACAAAAAGAGGTCGTTAACAGTGGGGGGTAAACAGAACAGATGCTAACAATATTTTTGTATTATAACTGAAAGGCTTAATATTTCAACAACTTAGAAATTAGCTTTTGGATGCATTATGCACTAAAGTATCAATGAACAATGTCTTAAGTCGTTAAGTATTTGCTGAATTTTATCAACCAAGTGATTATAGAGGAAGTGATGCATGTTTTGATCATGTTTTCTTCATTTTACAAGTGTAACATGTCATCTATCATTTCTAATGTATTTTTCAATTGTCTCTCAATCTTTCAATTCACGATGTGAAACAAATTATGATTCTATAAATGAGCTTTCCAATTCAAGAGTTGAATCATGGTTTGCCAATAGACAAGCAATATGTAGATCACAAACCATATACCTTAGCACTGGACATCCACAAGAGCAGACCCATCGCAGGAAAAATTCTTTCACAAATGGGCGCTCAAGATTTCCAACCTTAGTAGCGAAGTGCCGGAACTGCATCTCACAATAAATGAAATTAAAATAGAATGAACAATATGGTAGCAAAAATCTGCAAAATTCACAAGAGTAACATATAAAATGTAAATACACTATGCAGCAAAAATTAATAGATTATTTACCTTAGGAAAAAAAAAGTTTCAAAATATGTAGTTAGGCAAATTGTGAACCTACACTATAATCCTTCCTTTCTTCTCTTCACTAATTTGTTAGCTTTACAGTTAAAAGAAGTATTACTTGTAATAAGAAGAGGAGCAACGTACACATCCTGAAACTAAAATCAAATACATCTTTCTAGTAAACAAGCACAATTATTCTATAATTCAATCAAATACTTTTGAGGCAAAGTATATGCATGTATACCATCTAAAAAATGACCTTTTCAGTTGGACTTCAGCATTAGGTGAACTAATAACCAAGGATAATGTGATAAAATGACTGTAGCAGTTGAGAAATGTTGTTTTTGTTGATACAATTCAAGACAGTGAATCACTCGCTTCTGCATTGTACAGTTGCTAGTAAAGAGTGTTGTTTGGTTTCTTACTCTCTGTCAATTGGATTATACTCAGGCTGACTCAAAATTCTGTCGTGCTGGTAAGGAATGTTCGATAAGCAAAGAGATGTGCCACACAAAAAACTATTATGCTGTATTGTATATGAACTATCTGGTTTGAGGCAGATGAAAGTCTTTCTAAAAGGTTTAAATCTCCATATCCAAAGGTTTGAAAAACAATTTTCACATCATTAATGGATTGGCTTCTTCAATACATTGATTCTTATCCTATTGAAATTTTACAGAAAGCCTGAATTTTTAAAGCTAAATTCCTTTGCTATCTGGAGGCATCTATTGTTTACTCCAGTATACTTCAGCTTTCTAACCTATCATTATTTAAAGAAAAAGGTTGAACATATGCGTTGCGCACTACTGTAGTAGTAATTACTAAAATATAGAGTAAATCCTCAAAATGGAAAATTTGGAATAGAATAACTATGGCAAAACATAATCACCTCCTTTGTACTGAGTGATCTGACAGGGATTGTATCTCGAGCCCGGGAAATAACCTTTTGCAAAATCTGCATTTCAAAATAAACAAAAATATGGATAATGGAATCAGTAAAAAAAAAAAAAAATCACACTCCATAAATAACCAATGCCATACATTTTTCAAGAAATCTCTACAAAAATTGATATCAATGAAAACACAAAGCATCACTTTTGAGTTCAAGTCATCCATCTATAAACAATAAAAGTCGGGTGATATGCCACAAAACATTCATGTATCAACCTAAAGTGCAAGCAGCTAGATCTTTACCTTGCGGAAAAACTCTGGACCCATTTGCTTTTCCAGCATTTGCAATATTGCCACCTATTGAAAATCAACCAGTCAGCCTTAAGGAATGCATATGAAAGTTCCTTATTTAAACAAAATATGGAAACAAACTTACAGACTTCCAAGATCTTATTTTCCCATAAAGACCAATTTTATGGGTTCCATGCAATTCCTTGCAAGAAGCAGAGAAGCTCAAAGCTGTCGCACCACTATCATCTACCTTGCAAACAGCACAATTAGCCTGCACATCCAGAATATAATGTTCACTTGCATCTTTAAAAATGAAAAATAAACATCGACAATCAACATTTTGCAGTTTATATCATTAGGAGAAGACAGGTTGTAATTAAGATGAAAGAAGAATTTAGAATAAACGGAAAGCAAAACAAGTTCTAAAGCATGAGAGAAGTGAAGAACATGCCTATCAAAAGAGACAAATCTTCCAACAGTCTCATTCTAGATCAAATATCATGAGGGAATGAGAAAATTCTTCTACCTTAGTTATGCGGTTATTTTTTATATTTATGGAATATGGAAGGCCTCGGTTATGTGGGTAATTTTGATATTTATGGAATATGGAAGGCTGAGATAGGATTTTTAGTTAATAAAGAGCTGAAAAATGAAAACACCAAAAGGGAGATACAACATTAAAAGTATTAGGATTTCTAAATAGTAAAATACTAATTCAATTAAAAGACTTAAGCTAACTAGGAAATATTAAAGCATCAAACCATGAGATATGGAAAAGCCTCTCTAGACCATTACACATATTGTGCTTAAAGAATTTGTTGTTTTGATAAATGATAATACCCAGACTCAAAGAATCCATGCTCACTAATGACACATCATACCACCATATAAGAATTGCCTGAGTCCATGCAAACAATACATGTATGAGCTTCATAAGGAAGAAATCAAAAGCTTGCATGCGTCCATGCAAGCCAAGCCAATAGCAAGAATTCAAAGTCAAGTACACCAATGAGATACACCTCAACATAAAAAAGAAAAATATTATAAACAATGATGGTAAATCAACATATAAGACATCTCTCCATGGCAATGACCACTATTGGATAAGCAATTAGCCTATCCACCAAATTAAACACTTCAAATGTTCTAACCTTGTATCTGCGATAGCGAGCTTCATTATTTCCTAAAAACTTCTTTATAAATAACTCTGTCAAAAAGCCAGCAAGCCCATCCAGAAGCCATTCTGACAATAAGCACCAAACAAGTGAGTCTCAATAAAATAATTGGCATTTTTCAAAATTCATACAAATTGTTTAAATTTTAGTCAAGTACAGGGTGCCATGTTTTACCAGACTTACCATCATTAGGTTCCTCGGGAGTGACATATACCCCAAACCATTGTTTTGCGAGTGCAAAAGCAAGTTTAATGCTAGTGTCTATGGCCTATCACAAAAACAATGGTGAAGTTTGAGAATGCAACACGTCTACAACGAAATTAGCATGCAAGACAGCCATTGACAAGAGACAACAAATAATGCTCCCAATTTACATTTTATGCATTAAACTTTGCATAGAAGTGAAGTTTTAAATAATTAATTTCTTACCTGAGCATTAAAAACTTATTAAAAAAGAGGGGGAGGGGGGATGACGAAGCTCATGCGTTAAAGTTCAAGTTTACAGTTTCCTATTCTAAATTCTCTTTCACCTTCATGCCAATATTGCAATATTTTCTTCAATATCTGAATAACATCATTCACATTAAATTCACAATCTCATGTAGTGTTCCCAATTTATGTAAACAAAATTGGGAGAAGACTGTAACATTCTTTATAGATATTAACAGATTTATTTTACAAAGATGTATCAAGTCATTAACATAAAACACATTATTCCTTATAGAACATTTTTACAACCTCTAATCAAACACCTTGCTGAAAAATCAGCAAACATGGAGCAACTCACGTAGGTTTTCTTTTAGGTGAAAGGTTTTTTAACATAGAAGAGGTTATTATCATGTTTGTATGCAAGAGTGAGTTAGTGAAGTGTTCAATCAGGAAAAAATCCTCCACGATATCAAAATATTCTCAAAATGAAAGTCTGGGCAACATTTCAGCCCCACTATTGCTTATTCAAAAGCCCTTTACTAGACTCCATTAAAAGGTAAAACAAAGCATTCTATCAACTTTTTTGCATGGTAATAAAAATGATAAAGACAATAGAAATAGAAAACCCAGTTATCAACAGGTCCTCTAAGAAATGAATGAGAGCAAGAAACCTGTAGATGAATGAATTTCCATGGGCTCTAACAAGAATGATAGCAAGTCTAACCTAGACATCCAATCATTGGTTTAAGTTTCATACTAGTTGCAATGACCTTATGCTATAAAGTGTCAGTTGTTGAGTGTCACCTTCTAAGTCAAATTAGCGACCACATATAGATTCTTAAATAGGGATAAAATGTTGCAATCTCAAGCCTAAATAAGACCGATCCGTCTCCCTAGTGGTTAGGAGGGGTGATTTAAATATCAATAACATATATTACTACTACAAAGATGAGCCATTGTCATTCATGCACATTGCATGCAGATAAGGAAGCAAAATATGATAGTAAATCATACCAATACTAGCAAATACAAATACTAATACTAATACTATGGCTGACATTATATAGAAAAAAAAAAAAGATGTCAAAAGATTTCCTAGTGAGAAAGAAATATTCTTTAAAGGCACCAGCTTCCCTTTAACTAAACCTCTCTCCCCTATATAATCCTGTAAAAGCATATGAACCACCATTATTGTAAGCAAAAAGGAGAAATGATCTCTTTACACATACCTCTAGATCAAGTAAACCAAGACATTAGTCTAGCAAGAAAATTGTAGTGACTCAATTGCATGACTTTTCTAATCCAGCTTAAACATCAACTCTTTATAACTATCCCCATTCCGCCATCACTATGTTCCCCACCAGCTACATATAAAATCCACCAACCAACAATAAAGCCACTGTATAAATGACACATAACTCACTAAGCACTACACATGGTCAACTAGCCAAGACCTATCCAAGATCTTTAAGCAGTCATATAACCAAAATAATCCAGTGGGGAACATAGTAACGAAGGTAGGAGTAACACTTATCAACTGCTAGAGAAAAATTCATGAAAAAAAAATTCACAAGATCATCTTCATTGATTTTAATAGTTTTAATTAAAAAAACAAAGAAACCATCCAGGCTAAGAGCTCCTTTGTCAACCCCATAACTATCCATGTTGCTTCCTCATCCTTAAACTACCAATCCAGCCAAGATGTGCTCTCTAGAGAAAGAGTACCATAACCCAGATCCTTAATCTTTTAGATTTGAGAGCATATTCCTTAGCATAAACAATTTCATTTAAAAGAAGGTAAACCCATAACATCTAATAAGGGTTCCTAAGAATCTTCCAGACAGTAAAAGTTCGAAAAAAAGGAGAAAAGAAAGGTAAAGTCGAAAGATTCTTTCATATATCAACAAAATGTTGACATCAACCAGACCTTGCATGATTGCTCAATCCAACTAACACCCAAGGTATGAAAGGAGAAAGTTTCTATAGTGACATTATCAGCATTCAAGTGGGAAATCACTCAAGATGCAGGGATAACAAGACTCTTCAAATGTTAGAAAGGAAAAATCAACCCTTCAAAGGTCTGGACCTTGTAACATTGTTATACAAAGATCACTCAAATACCAAGGTCCTTTCAACTACTAGACATCTTTCATCCTAGCTTCAAAATACTTTGAGAGATAAGAAATCACTCTTCCAGGTAAGAGTAGGAAGCAATCTAAGCTCTTGTGAACTACTCCAGGAGCCTACCAGAGGGGTATTAGAGTCGGAGCGCATATGTCTTCTCGGGAAGGATGTATTCAAAAAGGGACCTTGATGATGAAGGAGGCTTGCCCTCACTACCAACCCATCTTCTTCTTGATCTTAGTCTTGTTGTCTGGCCAACAGAGAATGAAAAGGGAGAAACTTTCAAACCTATAACTTCAAGGCGCGAGCCTAACAAGTTGACCATTACTCTACCCCACTTCTTCTCTTTCTAATAGACAAAATAACTTTCTTCTCTTTCTACGCACAATTGAGCAAAAGAACAAAGATCTGAAAGCTCTCTTTATCAGTCAAATAGGATCGTAGGTGTACAGTGATCAACTTCACGAGACCACTTATGGATCTATTCAAGGCTGACGCTCTATTGGGCGCAACTTTCTAGATATTGATTTCTGACTAATTAGATAGACTCTTGTCTATTCTTTCTTCTCTTAAGAGATTTTATTGATAGATAGGCTAGTGTAATGTAAGCTCTCACACAAGACAAAGAGCAGCCTTCCTTGTGCTTGGTGTGCTCTTCCTTAAAAAACACCCAAAATAAGGCTTTTTTGCATGTTAATGCCTCCCTCTAGTGCCCATTGATCAAAGTCCCAAGCTTGGGAAACCTTCCCACATTATTGTCTTTCTCTTTCTTTTCAGCTGGAAAGATGCAATGCTTCAAAGATGTCTCACACGAGACCCCTTTATCAACCTAATCAGCTTGCACCTAGAATTCAGACTAGCCCACAATCTCAAAGCCTCCTATCAGAGTCAACCCATGTCACAAACCAATCCCTTTCATCAAGGGAAAGACCTTCATCAATTTAGCACTACCAAACTACAGCCTCTACTCAGATAGGTCTACAGGCGAATTCGTAGTTTTGGCAACAAGAAATCCAGTAAACCATGCTTCTACCTCGGCAATGATTGTCCTTGTCAGATATAGGCTATGAGGTCAATGAAAGGCAATAGATATATCTTGTTCATCAACCAATTCTGAAACCAAAGAAGAGTAGGTTCCTATAGGTAGTTGGAGGCGTCTTCTTTGAACTAAGAGCTTGGTGGATGAAACGAGGCAAGAGGGGCAGTCTAGTTTCCTACCTTTATTTATGCTAACCGGAACTCTGTGGTTTCTCACTATATTGACTAGCCTGACTAGCTTAAGAATGGGAAGGCTTTGAAAGACCATTAGCTGGTTTATGGCATCAGGCTAGCTTATGAAGAAGTCAAATCAGAGTTGTCCATGATCAAATCTTCTCATAGCAATCCAACCTTCCTTCGCCCAAGAAGGGTGACGGTTGTTGCCTGCCATGTGGAGCTTTGAGTCCATTCCTATCTAGCTTTGAGCCCAAAAGGAAGGTGTAGGTAGCATAGTGAGATGCTTCATGCAATTGCATAAAAGACTACCTAAGCTCAAGCAACGGATACTACATACAAGTGAAGAAGATCGAGCTCAAGCTACAAAACTTATTAGGAATTGTCCAATTCAATGAATTCCAAGGTCAAAGGGAGAGTCACGAAGTGCTATTCTTCGATTAGGTATGATTCAACTTTAACCTTCCCAAAGGGATCAATGGTATACCAAACGAACAGAAATTGCTCAAGTTTAGTTTTGTTAGGGTCGATAAAACCTAAAGGCAAGATGAAAAGATACGACCTTGAAGTGTCCATAATCTTGAAGCATTATGGGATGCTTATGATTTTATAAAGAGGCTTGTTCTAGCGCACTATGATTTTTCAGCCTTCACTAGTTGCGTCGATCAGTCGATTCAATCCATGGCATTCTTCTTTTATACAATAGTATACCTACTTGAGATACGCTAACACGAAGGTTGCATAGCCTAGTGAGATTAACAAACTCCTTTGGATCTTTTTGTCTTGGTTTTGAACAACTAACTAGTAGTACTCTTGTAAAACTTCTTTAGTTCGCAAGTTAAGTCCCAATACCTTTTCTTTTTTTCTAATAAACGTCCCATTATCATTTTTAAAGGGCTAGAAATACAAAAAAGTCTAACAAGCCATAGACACTAAAAAGTACAATATCATGTTAAAAAAAAGGCATAAATAGTTCAACATTAGCATGATAGGATAAAGATCAAAATGAATTATGCCCAGGCAAGTGAGAATTAGTTTACATGGTTGTAAATAACTCGTTGGCCTTAACATTATTATCAGCATGATACATGTTTTATGTTTCAAATAGGCTCCATATTTAAACAGGAAAATAACACTTCTGACAATATATTTAAACATAAATTACACAAAAAGTACTCATGGGACTATTTGCATGGGATATCCAAAGTGTGCAAGATCTAGAAATTTAGTAAGTGAACAAACCTGATCAATAACCGTCTCATCATATAAAACTTGAGAGCTAAAGACACCCATTGAAGCTCCCAGATTTGTTGAGGATACAATCATCTCAGGAGCTAAAAAAACTTGTGTGTATGACCCAAATGGAAATTTTGCATCAAGGTATTCTTCATAATAGCTGTTGAAAGTATATTGCAAGTCAATAAACAATGCAAGCTAATGTTCAGAATATCTATTTCAACTGTCAAAACCATTTGAAAACAAGAGTTAGATGGCCAAGATTACAAACTTGAACGCATTATGAAAAATTTTGATGGTATTCCGGAGCTTTGACAAATTAGATGGCAAGCACATGTGTGATATAAGAGCAACATGCGGATCAGGAAGTATTTCAAATGGTGCAACCACCAAAGATATCCATTGAGCAGTCACAGGAACATCTAATCTGTAGACAAATGTTTTGTGAGGAGGATCATCCTTGCTCAGAACCTGCAATATGTTAGTTAAAATCAATAAAAACTAAAAGCCGAATACATGTCGACAACCACATCTTTGCTCACAACATCCACAAGCATGATACTCATTCTATTATTAGGCACTCCCAATGCAGCACTCCCACACTCACACACTACCCATGGATCTCACTTTTATGTGAGTGAGGGAGCACTAAACCAAGAGTACAAAATACTATAAATTCAAAAAGCATTTAACTACATCAAAATTGTTAATAATATGTATATGGATAAAGTGGCAATAATCATCAATGTACATCCCAAACTCCAAAAAGAGTGATTCAGAGTCAAATCTCATACAACCAAATTAAGTCTTCAACTAAGATTATGACAAAAAAAACTCGTGATCTAGGATTGTTAGCAACTTATATCAAACAATTTTACTCACAGCCAAAAGAAAGAAAAGTTGCAAAAGTCTACACAAGTGCGCTAAAGGCCAAATAAAATTTGGAGCTAAACTTTTTAGGCAAGTGTAAGATGAGGTTTAGTTGTTATATAACATTCTTTCCAAACAAATTTACAATAATTCAAAGGAATCCAAATTGAAGAGAATCAATATGCTTAGTCATCATGGTTGAGTAAATTGATAACTTTCTTGATGCTTTGCTACCCATCTCGGAAATCATATTTTTTTCCATTGCTTTCATACTATCCACATGTAAGCAAGCATCTAGAAGAACATCTTACCATGCATCTCAAACTGAAAATTATCACATTCTTAACCATACAATTAACAATTCCTAACTTTTTTCTCATCTAAAGTAGTTAATAACCTTTCCTCTTCAATGAAAATTATTGCATTTTTCCCACTCATCCAAATAGGCCACCTAGAATAAAATTTTGACCCTAGTAACATTAAGATTATAGTCCTCAGATGTCATTTCAACTTTCATTCCATGTGAGTTCATATCTTTTAAAGCATTTATCTCAACAAACTTCACTTTCAACAATCATTCCCACTTTCATTCTACATGAATTCATATTTCCCACTTTCATTCTACAAGACTTCATATCTTTTAAGACTACGGAATTGATCTCTACCAACTTCACTTTCATAGATCCCTACTTTCATGTCATATGACTTCTTGTCTTTGAAGACAAATGCATATATCAAATTCTCGATATACTCAACCAAAAAACATTCTTAGTAGTACTGAAATACACTAGGTAATTTGTTAAAGTCAACAGGTAGAAAAATGTCGACAAGGCACCATTCCATCATGTTGCTTTTTTTCTAAAAGAACAAAATAGGTGAAACAGATAATACTCTAGCACTCCGATTCATATGCTGAATTTATGAGAACTACCTCCACAATTCATTTCACATATCCAGTTTGCTCTCTCAATGACCTGGTTGCATTCAATAAACATGTGTATCTTGAACACGAACTACACCATTAATTTTTCTTTTCAAAGACATTGACACATTCATCAATTATACACTTTATTCGGTCCAGGTATTTAAACTATTGGAACTCCAAGTTAGTGTCATATTTAGCTTGCAGCTTGCAATTCCCCCAATCTTCTGCTCTCAAGAGTTAAAGGTCCTTGCTTGTGAGAGGACATAGAAAACATTCCAAAAAAAGATCAAGCAACCTGACTCCATTAGACAAATAACAATTTGCAATGTCTATACTAACAAGTCCTAGAAAAATGTGTGCATTGCACCCACATATCATATATACATCAGTACATGTGTGTGTGAGCACCCACTAGTTCATAATGATAAATATTTTGAAGAAAAAAAGAACACAGCGATTGCATAACCTAAATGTTAACTACTACACATCAAACCTTTCTTTTTTACAATGATAATGCCTATTGGGTGAATATGGGCCAAATTGGTGAAATGCACTTTATCACAAGCTACTTTCTCTAGTAGCAAGTTAGCTTGCGCTTTGTTATCGGGTTGTAACCAACAAGCCATGATCACCGTGCAATAACACCTATCAAAGGACCTGTAAATGTTAGGCAATAGGCAATAACTCCTTTACTTCTTCTTTCATCTTTTTCTTTTCAGGTAAATCGATGTCAAATAAAAAAGGTAAAAGGCAAAAGAAAAAAGTCACAAGTCACAAGTCCTTTTGAGATTTTACTATAGGTCAAGAAGGGGGAGAGGCAATCTTCAATTTGCAAAAATTACCTTCCATTTGGCTATTAACTGAGTTTTCAGGAAATATTGTTAAGCCATAACAATCAATTTTTTTGTCCTTACCAAGGCATTACCACCCAACCTCTCAAGTTAAATCTAAACTAAACAAAGCCTCAACCCCAAGGATGCATGCAGTGAGTGTGAATTGAACCTATCCCTGCAAATGATGCACCAGCATGAAATCAAACCGGTTTGTAACATGGATGGTATCCCATGAATTGGAAGACTAACAACTAATGCAATTCCCAAAGGCAGTGAAACTAGAAACAAGATTTTGCTAGAGTTATGCCAAGTAATCATTGGTTAGCAATGTAATCATTGGTTGGGTTCTTTATCTCCAAGTGCCAAAGTACAGATTTAAAAGCCGATAGATTAGGAGTTCAAACACTCTAACTAAGCACCTTTACAATTAATGCAATTCCCAAAGGTAGTGAAACTAGAAACAAGATTTTGCTAGAGTTATGACAAGTAATCATTGGTTAGCAATGTAATCATTGGTTGGGTTCTTTATCTCCAAGTGCCAAAGTAGAGATTTAA
>Ga0307507_10003589_pt1 | contig 29570 bp, 31 predicted proteins | sample 7_EM_MG_FD_207223 | JGI IMG/M metagenome (GOLD analysis project Ga0307507, IMG submission 207223) | Populus trichocarpa ectomycorrhiza microbial communities from riparian zone in the Pacific Northwest, United States - 7_EM | ecosystem: Host-associated > Plants > Roots > Unclassified | place... | reverse complement strand
AAAACATACTGAGTATCAAACGATACTCGAAACCAAACGTAAAACATCATGAGTATCAAACTCAATCATAAAACATACTGAGTATCAAACGATACTCGAAACCAAACAGTAACCTGTACCGGTTACACTGAGAACCCGGGGCATGTTGGGGAAGGGCCTTCGTAGCCTTGAACTCGGCTCATGCCTTCGAGAAAAGGCAAAGAGCGGGCCATACATCAGGAAAATGCAAAAACCAGTCCTGGTCCACCAAGGGGGGTTATGGTCCCCCTGGTCCTCCTGGTCCACCCTGATTCACCCTGGTCCACATTTTTGGCAAAATTTGAAAGAAAGTGGTGATCTAAATGGATCGGTGTGGACCAGGAGGACCGCGGGGACCATGACCCCCCTGGGTGGACCAGGAGGCTTCAGGACCGCCTTGGACCATACTCTGACATTTTCCTGAGGTAGATACTAGGGACACTGACGGGGATGGGGACTCGGACCAAGATGGTGACAATGATAATGGTCATAATAATAATAATGGTGATCGTGGTAATGATGACTTGTATAGTCGCCCAGGTAAGTGATGGTCCAACGTGCTAGTATTATCCAACTTTCAGAATCTACTAGCTAATTTATTTTTAAACAATTTGCAGCTAGAGTTCCTCTGCCAAGACCACCTGGCCTACTTGACACCCTGATCCGGAATGGAAAAGATAATTCGAACCTCCGACATATTACAGAAAACCACGCCTTGGAAGCTGCCCACGATGCAAGGGCCGCTGCAACTGCGGACCCTACTACCACTAGCGATGTTGCTCTTCTCAGGCTCTGCGGTGACCAGCTCAACAACGATTTTGAGCACCAATCCTTCCTAGGTGCAGTGAGAATGATGTGGGCAGAACTCCTCACACCAGTCGCAGGTGATATCGTGCCCTGCATGCTCAGAATCCCAGGAATCCCCTGTGGCAGGTTCATCCCCCATCAAGTCTGGGGTATCTGGTTTATTATGAAAGGTATCCACGCGGACGATACCCCAGTGGCTCTAATCGCTGATGATATGGGATTGGGCAAGATGCCTTGCGCACTTGGCACACAACTCTACCATAAGCACATCGTTGATGAGGGTGCGGCGGGTAGACCTTTGGCATAGTTGGGGGGGAAATCGGTACAGGAATTGGCAGAGGTTCTGCGGATCTTTCGCAATGATATTGAGGTGTACGGACGACCCTCCATCATCATAGTCCCGGCCAACCTTGTCCCTGCCTGGGGACAAGCAGTCTACAGTTTAATTCCACAGACTCGGCTCCACTTAATCAACCTCTTTTCGAGACACCAGCTTACTCATAATGACCTCAACTATAGTTGTGACAACCCTGGGCACGGCAAAGCCATCCACCTGATATCCTATAGCGCCTACCGGATCCGCTATAACAATTCTGAGCGCTTGCAAGGTTGCAATTGGGGGGTTGGGATCTTCAATGAATCTCATACGGCGAAATCTCGGGTAACACAAACCTTCGACTCCCTAATGAAATTGATGTCCCCTGCCGGATCCAGCTCACTGGAACCCCAATCCACCATACGGTAGGTGATTGGGTTGTTCAGTCAGAGTGGCTGTTCACCCAGGGCACTGATCAAGACGAGTTCGATCGCCACGGCCCGCGTCCACTTGACTCCGCCACTGCTGAGGCGATGCGGGAAAATATAACATTGGAGGAAGCCTATGACCAGATCAAGGATATTGCATGGCTGTGGACCATCCGGCACTGGGGGGAAACTAAGGACGCAAGTAGGGAACCCCTGGTCCGCATTCCCAAGCTTGTCCAGCACGACGTACGCCTGCAAGACACTGACAATAAGGCAACCGCAATGGATGGTTGGATTGAGGATACCAAGGGTGACAAGTGGACTGCTATCCAGACCAGTCTGAATGAGTGGCGTCTCGTGTGCTGCACCAGGGACCTTCCAGACAATGATATAAGCTCGGATGACTCGGAATCTATGGATGCCGCAGTGCCGTATGGTCAAAGTTGGGAGCGTAATAGCTTCGGCAGCCCACCCGTGTTCAGATGGGTTTCCCCTGTATTCGTTCTGCAGTTGTAGGGCATACCCAAAGGAGGGGTGCCGAATAAGGTGCTGATTTTTGCCCCGCTAGCCGGCCAAGCATCCTATGTCAATTACTTTCTCTGAACCTTCCCTGCCGGTATTCACTCTATCTTGTATCACTCTGGTGTTCCGTCGAGAGACCATGATAGGCTACTACAAGAGTTCGCTTCAGTTGTTAGACCCGCGGCGCTAATCCTGACTCCAGCCCTCAGTGGCACTGGGCTGAACCTACTTGCAGCGAACCATGTAATAATCATGCCAAATTTCTGGAACTTGAATGAGCAACGTCCAGCAGTTGCGCGGATTTACCATATCCGCCAAATGCAGACCCCAAAGGCATGGATTCTGCATTGTGAGGGAGGGGTAAATGATAGGGCCGAAGAACTTCATCAGAGCCGTGGAAAGTTTGAGGCGCAGGTCATGCACAGATTGATTGGGGAGAAATTCTCCTATATGGAGTTAATGGATGCTAGGGCAACCAGAATCCGTGAGCTTGAGCAGGCACAGTCTTCTACACAAGCTAGTGGTGCTGTCTGCGGTCCTTCTGGCATTCAGGCTGGTGATGGTGGTAATGATAGTGATGAGAGTGCTCCCGGTGCGTCTGGAACCCAGGCTTTCCGGTATATTTAATCTTAATCCTCGATTTTCCGGCCAAAGGCTGCTATCTCTCATATTCGCTTGTTTCTTTTGTTTGTTTCTCACTTTTCTACTTGGGTTGTGCATTTCTTTTCTATCTACCCCACGCTATCGTGGCTTCCTTTTGTTTCTCCTTTTGTGTGGGTCTGCGTTTGAAGGCTCTTATCGCGTGGCGTCCCCGCTTGTCTTATTTGTTCATTTTTCTGGTTTTCTTTTGCGTTGGCACCACTTTTCGGTCGACAGCACAGTACAGACGATGGTTTGCTTTTTGTTTTGGGGTCCACCTATAGAAGCTTTTGTCGCCTGGCTTCCCTCCGCGGGAGCGCATTCACTTATTTCATTTCACTTGTTCTTCTGTTTTCCGCTTGGGTTAGCATTGCTTTTCTGTCCCCAGCCTGCTAGAGGTGGTGGGTTCTTTCTTTTGTCTTGTGGTCCGGGTCTCATAGAGCATTAGATTTGGAGTTTACAAGGTCAGTGTCTGCATTGCAGTAGAGTGTTTTCTTTTTTTACATTTGTCTTTAGGTTTGCATTTTATCGGTCTCTTGGTTGAAGGGTTTGCATTCAATCAGATGTTAATGGCGGTCTTATTAACTCCGCAAGATTCATATCTTTCCCTTCTTTTCGACTGCTCTATCTGGAGCTATAAAATCAATATAATCCCGCTTCCGCAAACCTAGCTTGAAGTTTTTTCGAATTAGGCAAGCACAAGACACCATACACCGACAAGTCATTTCATGCTGCCTGAAGCGCTAGGCGGACAGACAGACCCGTGTCACAGACAGTGTTTTATGTGCTCTATTGAATCAAGCGCACTTTTCCACATAAGATTGCTCTTGAGCGGAATCGATCTTGAGACTTCCATCAGAAAGTGCCTGCCACAGTACTATCTACATGTTATGTATTTGTTTGAGTAGGCAAATGCACCCGAATACCTTGTTGAGTTCTGTCACCCACGGCCCCCACAACCTGCCTATATCTTCCGAGTCATACCTCCCACTTTGCACTTCACTCTTCACATCATACGCCTATCCGGCCAACGAAAGCCATGCCGCCTGCATGAGAGAATAGCCAGACTAATCAAACCCAAACTCGAGCTTCTCGCTCTTCTAGTTCTCAGAGTGTTTACAGGCGACAGGAACGGACCAGGTGTGCCAATTCACATGAACATCCTCCTCGTCATTCCAAACCTGAGAATCTCATTCATCGTTCCAGACCCGAGCATCCCCCTCGTCATTCAGATGGCTAATCTGATGCCGAAGAGCAAGATAATTCTGAATTCACTACTGGTAAGGTACACTATATAGTTTGTGAGGCTTCTCTGTATTGAACTTTACGCTGCAGTAATAGAGCGGGCAAGACGCACAGGTTATACCGGGTCCACCTGCATCTTCGAGTGTGGTATTGGACTATCATCTCTCCTCTCAATCCGATGTGGTGGGAACACGCCCTCCCAAGCGGACTCACATCAACCTCGAGGTCCCCACAAACAGCCATGGGAGACCCATTGTTGGGCGACATTCACGAACTGAGAACCGGCGTTCCACAGGCGCTGGGCAGCAATCTGGAACACAGCACGACCTCCACAAGAGGCTGCGGACTGAGGTGGCTTGGCGACAACCCTGCTCTCTCCAAGATATGTCCTCAAAATCTGAACCACAGACCCCATCAGACTCCGCAAGTGCCACTTCCGTGGGCAAGCTACCGCGCAGGTTCTGGAAATGAGAGTTTCTCCCCCTTGAGATAATTCTTGTTTATGATGATGAGAAACCTTATTTACAAGCACAAGTCTATGCAGACCAACCTTGGCCTTCCACGGCCTGCATGGCGAACATGATCGACACGGCTTGGGCACTAGCATTGGATCAGAGAAGGCGGGAAAAGGAAGAATACTACGGTTCAGGCGATCAGCGGCCCATGTAACAGGCACCATTGCTTCTTCCTGATGCAATTTTATTAGAGATGGTAAGTCCCCTAACCCAACCAAGAATGAGAATTTATTCAATGAAAATGGCTAATAGTTGTGTAAGTTGAAACGCCGGGTATCAGCTTGTCATGGGTATCTGGTTTCAGAAGCACAGAAAATGCTGGTCGAGTGGCATAAGTTGCCCATCGCGGACCTAGTCGACTGCCGGACGCTGGTGAATAACCTTCTTCAGAATGATTCGTTTCTTAGCCAGACGGTGGATCTTGAAGAGGGTCCTCGGACTACCCAGTTTACCGTAGAGGAGATTGTAAAACAGGTGCGTGCCTCCTTTTTCGCCAACGAGCGCAGTCAAGGCTGCAAGCCATATACGCAGATGTACTTCAGGCCTCTGCGTTGGCCCACAGTTCTTCTTGTGTGCACTGCTCTTCGCTGCTCCTTAATGGACTACAAAGATACAGGGCATAAGTCCTTAGAAGTGGGGGATTTCTCACAGGCAGTGTTTGGTGGTGTTAGGCATACCAAGAAAGCCACTCCATAAGGCTCACGCACAGACCCCTGCCTACCAATCAGTCAAAGTACAAAAATACAAAAGATATATCTTGGTATAGGTTAACATGATAGTCACGTGCTTCTGACTATAGCGTCACGTGTTCGATTCACAGCCACGTTATAGTTATTATTAATTAAAATATAATTATGCAACAAGTCATATAATGGCGCCGATGATAGCGCAAAGACCTCTGAGAGATTTAAGTGTGGGTTCCCCTGTTAGGATGCCCATAGGGTAGGAAAAAGAGTTCTCTAAGATGACGGACGGAATCAGAATAAACACTTAAGTAACATATCGTAGGACGATACCAGAAGACACATAGCAGAGCCCTTCGAGCCCGCGCAGAACCAGTCAGTACCAACATGAGATAGTGAGCCCAAACTGCTATTCGAGCAATTGCTGCCAGAAGTCAGTTCGGTAACCTAATACACATACAGTGACAGACTCTCCCGCATTGAATGGTCTGACTCCTTTGAAGTTGCCCGCTTCATACACTCTTCAGTGAAGAGATATTATTACGTTGGCATTAGTCGGTTACGTGTACTCTAGACTGACCTATTATCTGCGGGACTGACATTCCCTCACGATGATATGGTAGTCTATGTCTTCATAATGTGAGCATGGATTTGAACAGTTGTCAGGGTCACGAGCTGTTCACACTTACGAGTTCGGAGAAATTAGTTCGGTCGATACTTAGTTAGTATGGTTAGAACATGTAGCCCGCGCACACTTAGACGCGAAATATAAATATTGACGTGCCTCTCTCGCTTAAACAGAATCATCAAGCACCGGAGAAGAGATCTTATTACTATAATAAGTTACAAACTATTATTTCCTCACTATCCTTATATTACGCGAGTAACTCAGTTACACTTTACTACTAGCCTTCCTAGACAACTTGAAGATTCTCCATATATAGTACCATTCAAGTATAAGGTCTAGTCCGGTACTACAAGTTACCATACCGGCTACCCCCAACAGGTGGTCAGTAAGTCTTTTCTTAGAGTGAACAAGGCAGCTAATAGCTTAACAGACTACTACAAGAGGTACTATACAACATATCAAAAGGTGGGTCCGCAGACTACCTTCCCTGGCAATACGCCCCTCCGCTCAATTATGCTAACTCAATCTGGGGTTAGATGGCCTAGGGGTGGATGAGAGCGACAATCCGAAAGATAAACAGGTGCGTGCAAAAGATCTGGTCACATCACAAGAGAGAAAGAATCGAGACTGCCATGTACAAGGATGAGATAGGGGATAACGTGCGTGACCTCATTGAGAGCGACGACAATACCTAGGCATGGTTTGCAGACCCTGTCTGGTAGTCCGGAGGTGAATGGTAGTCCGGAGGTGAACGGTAGTCCGGAGGAGAATTGCGGTTGGGAGCGGAATGGTGGTCCAGAGGGGGAATGGTGGCTCTGAGGGGAACTGCACTGGTATTTTCCGGATTGATGGCTTCTTTTTTTCACTGTAATTAATATCTTTGTTACTTAGCATTGATGGTGAGAACAGCGACATAAACTAGACTTTTTTGTATTGGTTAGATCCACCGGGGGGGGGATTTTCTTGGTAATGAGTATTTGTTTATATAGGTTATCTATCTAGATAACAGCAGGGTGTGCTGATGCAATAACTTTATTATGTACGACGTGTATATGGTGAAAGAGAATTGTGATCGCGGAACCCAGGGAACCCAGAGGGCCTCAGAGCCAAGGCTGCGTGAAACTGGTGAAACCAGGGTGGACGGAACGCAGACCAGGGAAGAGCTGGTCCACCGTTAGCTAACTACGGAAGAACCAGTAGCGGTCAAGGGAGAACCGGGACAATCAGGATGGTGGCGAGGCAAATCGAGAGGAAAACCGCAGGTAAACAGGATGGATAGGATATCATGAGCCAGAACCAGGGTGACACGGAATGTGTAAAGAAGGGTCTGAGGAACATGGGGAGGAGAAGTGAAAGCATCAGGTTACACAGGGGGGGGGAAGCAAGGAACAGAAGATGATTGAATTCAAAAATGCGTAAACCGGGAGATGAGGGCGATAGACCAGGATGGCTCAGGGCTGAGCTAGGCAGAGATCCGGGAGTAGAAGGGGTATATGAGGGAGGTGCAAGATAGGATAGAAGACGCAAAGCAAGGATATAAGATAGCCAAGTCAAGAAAAGGGTGGACCAGGGATCGCTGGGACGAGGGAAGTGTGGACCAGATATCGCTGGGACGAGGGAAGTGTGGACCAGGACCACGGACCCAGGGTCCGAGTAAAACGGCGGGACCTCGGTGCTGGGTGGTAGACTAAGGGGTTCAAGGGGACCAAGGGTAGCCAGGTGACTTCAGGACCAGCAAAAACATTTTGTTGATATAGTATTTAGTATACTCTAGATACAGGATTATCTTACAATTGTATTTTCCTTGTATAGAATATAGAGTATAGAAGCACAGAACAAGTCATTTCAGATAATACTCATTAATGAAAGTTAACAATCATGTTAACATAGGTTACCTTATACTAGTTTACAATTTCCCAAAATGTGTTTTCAACTAACAGTGAGCCAAACACCACCATGGGTGGAACATGCGTTTTGAACTCACAAACTGGTCGAGCCAAACACCCCCTAAGTGTGCCTAACCAGTATCAAAAATCTCATACAAATTGGCTGTCTTGGCGCTTTTTTTTGGCTCCCATGCAGAACTTTGGCACTCAGAGCCCCTACAATGATTTCTGTAACCTAGTGCTCAATTATGTGAATCTTCTTGTCAAATTGTGCCCTCTAGAAAATTCCTCAATTTTTCTGATGTTATGGTGGTGGGCAAGTACCTTTTGAAAATGGGCATTTTGTATGGAAAAGCCGCTAGGGGCTTGTTTCTTTTGTTACCAACCTCGTACCTCAAGTCACCAACCCTAGCCCACCTACCAGTCCGTTATCATACCTACGAACAACACAGACTTTTTTTTTTTGGCAAGTATTTGCACTCGTACTGGAGGGTAGGCATTAGTGAGGAGAATTGGGGTTTCATTTGCCATTGATTCCATAAATTTATCCTAGCTAAACCCTAACTAGGCGTACAGAATTTAGTGAGTGTAACCATGGAAAAGGCCAATCTTGGGGGTTTTTGTTTTCCTGGAAATCTTGGCGGTTTTTTTGGAGGAAAAAAGTCGGGCAAACGCAAAAAATTCTGACCCTAGAAACTTCATGAAATTATGCTCTCTCATTGGCTGAGTGACCCAGAAGCCAACCAGAACCAGTTCGCCTCACTTACCCTTAACCCCCGGCACTGTACCCCGCCCACATGGAGGTGAAAGTGGGGAATTTCCTTGGAATGGAAATAATTAGCTTACGCTCTCTTGTGAAATGGCCACTTAACAACGTACTCGAGTGCAAGAAAGCCATCTGCTTTCTGCCCTGCGCAACAGAAAGAGACATCTACAACCCCTTCGATACGTTACAAGGCTATTATACTATCATCTCCTTGCTACCGAATCTTACCTGCTATTGATACATCGCCGACCAGTTCAAGAGGATCCTGTGGGGTGATTTTCGCTATTATGGCATATTTAACCGAAAATAACATGTCCAATGTGGTTATCAATTCCTCGGATAGGATTGATAATGTGTCATACAGTTACAACACTGTCTGGGTGGGAGTAAATGAAGAGTACTTGCGGATCCAAGCATGGTTATCTCCACTCAAACCCCAAAGAAAGCATGCAGATGTTCAGAGTAGCCGACTTGATGGTGTTGGGGATTGGGCTCTACAGAGGGGTGAGTTCCGGACATGGTACAAGGGTCAGGACGGTTCAGGGGATCCTACCTTGCTATGTTCCGGGGACCAAGGGGTTGGAAAAACCTATATAAGGTAGATTATTCTCCAGAAACCAAAGATGATGCTTACAACTAATGAAATTAGCTCTTTAGTAATAGACGCCTTGTGCGACCAAGCCTATGGGCAGGATACCACCGTTTTGTATCTCTACTGCGATTACCAGGCGCAGAAAGCGCAATCGCCAGAAAGCATGATAGGGTGTTTGCTCGTTCAGGTTGTTCGTGAGGCAATGTTGATTCGAGGCGAGATTCTAGGCGACATCCGAAGCACTTTCAACGAGTCGAAAAAAAGAGGTGGTAGAGGTAGCCAAGGTCTTGAATTACCAGACATGCTCCAATTGTTTGTTAAAGCAATCAGTTCCATTGGCCGAGTATATATCTGTGTTGATGCAATAGATGAGCTGCTGCCACGAAATCGATCCGAGTTCCTCCACGCGTTACAGCAGATTATTCAAGATGCACCAAATGCGAGGCTATTTCTTACGGGGAGGCCGCATATTCGCCCGGAACTTGACAGGCATCTCACGAAGGGAGCCTATATCATAGACATGGTGGCCGGCCAAGGAGATATCGCTAGATACGTAACCAAAAGGATAGACTTCGACAATTACCAATATCCAGACTCGATGACAGAAAATCTGAAAAATGATGTCGTGGAAACAATCTCAGAGAAGGTTTCGGGGACGTAAGTAGAAGCAGCCCCATTACAAATTTGGGTCACTCATTGATATTTTGCTAAGGCTTCTACTGGCTAAATTGAATATCGACGCGATCCTAGGCGAGACCTCTATAGCAACGAGAGAGGAAATGTTGCAGAAGGTAGCGACAACTAGCTCGGACTTGGAGAGTGTGTATGCCCAAACACTGCAACGAATAAGGAAACAGGAAGGTGACCGATCAAGACTTGGGATTGAGGCACTAATGTGGGTATCCCACTCGGAGCGGCCGTTGAGGATTGACGAACTCTGCCACGCTCTCACGATAAGAATGGAGCACACTGATCTGGACCCCCAGGATATCCTGCCTGAACATAAAGTGCTAAAGTCATGCTTAGGGCTTGTTGTAGTTGACAGGGAGACATCGACACTCCGGCTAATCCACTACACACTTCAAGAATATCTTTCCAAACCTGGTGTCCTGCCTCATGCCCATAAAACACTTGCGGAGAGATGCTTGGCCTACCTAAATTATGAGCAGGTCAAGGGGCTTCGAGCCGATCGCTTCCCTAACCTCCAACAGAAACCCTTTCTCGAATACTCGTCCTTCTATTGGGGAAGCCATGCGAAAATAGAACTATCGGATTGCACGGAATTGCTTGCAGTGGAGTACTTAGCCCTATACCATAACCATATATCTGCTACCTTGCTTTTCAATCAAGTGCAGAGCTACGATTCTCCCCCAGTTATTAGGCACCTGTTTGCCGGCTTACACTGTGCATCCTACTTCGGAATTGTTGAGGTTGTGGCTGCTTTGATCGAGAAGGAAGGTGGCGATGTCAATCAGCAGGACTGTAAGGGTTTCACACCGCTCATGTGGGCCACTCGGAGGGGGAATGAAGAGGTAGTGAGACTGCTACTCGCACGGGAAGATGTTAATCCCGACACCCCAGACAGCAAAGGTCGGACACCACTCTGGTGCGCTTCTTCGAATGGGAATGAATCAGTAGTCAGACTACTGCTCACACGGAACGGTGTCGATCCTGACAAGCCAGACAACAGTGGTCGGACACCACTACTGTGCGCTTCTGGCAATGGGCATGAGGCTGTGGTGAGGCTGCTTCTTGCACGGAGCGATGTCAATCCCAACAAGCCAGACAACAATGGTCAAACATCATTGTGGCCTGCCTCATTGAACGGGCATGGACCGGTGGTGAGACTACTGCTCGGACGGGACGACGTCGACCCTGACAGGCCAGACAACTATGGTAGAATACTCCTCTGGTGGGCTTCTGCTCGTGGGAAAAAGGATGTGGTCGCACAACTGCTCGCACGGCGCGATGTCAATCCCGACAAGCCAGACATCGTTGGTCGAACACCACTCCTGGCCGCCTCTATGAATGGGCACAGGGAGATTGTCGCACTCCTCCAGTTTCGGATGACTGATGTCTCTGGCGTGGGTTAGTCTCCAAAAGAGATTTACCCACAATTCTTCCTTACACTCACATGCGTGGACGCAGCAGCTTCCTTATAAATACCTATTATCAACATAGCACCCGCCCTCTCTCCGAAGCCCTTCCCAGCCGCCTGGTGTGTCGTTACCATAACATGGAGAATCTCCCCCCTTCCCCTTACTAAACAACCGTTCCAAAATCTCAATCATTAAATCAATCTTAGTCGCTCGGAGAAACCTCTTCCGCTCGTATACGGTATATCTCCCCCCAGAGTCCCACCACGCCTGTTACTGTCTCCGGGTCATGTTACACAAATACTCCGGCATTGGTCATCTAGGTTCGCATGGGAGTAAATGCTGTGGGGAAGGAGAGGCACTTTCTTTTTTTTTTAACAAGTTCTGCATCGCAACCCGAACTCCCGCAATACCCGATCTATTTGTTTTCCCTGCTCCATAATATTATATTTTCTTTGTTTCGTATTCTCCTTTGTTCCCTTCTACCCCTGCCTTTATTTTCTTCCTCTTGTAGACTATAGACATCTGCTCGAGGTTGTTTATCCGGAAATAAAAATAAGAGCACCATAAGTATCCCTAACACATCTGCGAACCGTAAGCTAAAGACACATGCTCGATGCAGACACCAATCCACCGCCAGGAAGAATTCCTATTAGAATTAGTAGCTTGGGTATATTATTATATATCCAAACTAAGTCCTGGAGATTATGGGGTACTAGACAAGAAGAATATACATTTATTTTTAGAAGTTCCAATACCATTAGGGAGTGCATTTAAGCGTTCCTTTTTTAGCTTGCTGTTTCTCTTCCTGCACGATAGATGTTACCTAAGTTAACCGGGAGTCTCTTACGGATGATAGTAGACCTTCCTGTCAATTCCGAGGTAAATTAGAGAAACAAAGTCTAGCGGTAGTTTTGGGAGTGAACTACGCAATCCTAGCCTAGTGTGAGCTCGTATTTATAGAGCATAATGCATTGAGGATTTTGCTCGAGATTGTCTTGAGGCCTCCCAAGCCCCGGCAAATATATTGTACTGTACAAACACGAGTGCTAACCATATCTGAGACCCCGAGACATAGGTACAGTACCATGGTAGGTACGGCTGGAGGTTAGGCAACTCCCCTGCTATCGCAAATTAATATTAATATTTACCGGTAGAGGCAGAGGCGGGGACTCCGTAAAACCCCATCACAGAGCCTCAACTCTAAACCTATGTCATCACTAGTTATCACGGACCGCACTCGCCAAATGCATAAGTATCCGGATAATTAAAGTCGCACACCAAGGCGCCAAGTCCTCAAACAAATTTATAGGTTTGCATGAGGGGTTGGCGCCTTGGCATGCTGCTTATCCGGGTTCTTTTGCATTTGAAGAGTAAACCTCGGTGCCTTACATTGCATATTTCTCTTATTCGGGGTAACTAGGTCCCGTCTCTGGCCTATCTGCAAGGACGCGGAAATGGGGTATTTCCTTGGCATGAAAATAATTAGCCCACATTCCCTTGTGAATGGACCCGGACACCGTACGGGAAAGCGACCTCCGCTCTTCTCTGCGCGAAAGAAGAAGACATCTGCCGATCGCCTCGATAGGCTGCAGTGCCGTTATACTATCATCTCGCTTGCTACAAAACCTTATCCACTCTTAATACATCACCTATGGAGAACCGAGAATCAAGCCCCGGCGGCGATCCTAGCCATTCCAGCATACCGGTTCCCCGTATCAGCGACGGAGCGCGCACAATCGTTACCGGCCACTTTTGTAAGAATATTGGGAATGTGGCCGGTAGCTATAATACCACTAACAATACCATCAGCGTGGAAGTATATGAAGAGTCTCGGTGGATCCAAACATGGTTGTCACCACTTGAACCCCTTAAAAGGCATGATGATGTGAGATGCCGACGGATTGGTGATGTTGGGGATTGGGTTATAGGAAGGAGCGAGTTCGAGTCATGGAGCACAGGTCAGGACGGCGCTCTGAATCCTACCTTGCTATGTTATGGGAACCCAGGGGTTGGTAAGACCTATATAAGGTAGAAGACTATTCCCCAGAAAACACAGATGATGCTTACAAGTAATGAAATTAGTTCTTTAGTAATAGACACTTTGCGCGACCGAAATCGTGGACAGAATATCGCTGTTTTAGGTCTCTACTGTGATTACCAGACGCAAGGGGAGCAATCGGCGGTAAACATAATCGGGGGTTTGCTCAGGCAGGTTATTTGGGGGGAAGCAGGGATTCGAGACGAAATTCGAAGCGCTTTCAACGAGTCAAAGAGGAGAGGTGGCCAAGGTCTTCGCATGCCAGACATGCTAAAGTTATTCGTCAAAGTAGTCAGTTCCATTGACCGAGTATACATCTGTATTGATGCTGCAGACGAGTTACTGCCAAAGAATCGGTCAGAGTTGCTTCGAGAATTATCGCGAATTATTCAAGATGCGCCAAATACGCGGCTATTTCTTACAACGAGGCCATGTATCCAGGCGGAACTTCTCAAGCATCTCGTAGGAGTCCCCTACGTCATGGAGATTAAGGTAGACCAAGGAGATATCGATAGATACTTACGTCATACAATTGACCATGATGAGGATTCAGACCTGATGACCGAGAACTTGAAAAATGATATCATAAGAACAATATTGGAAAAGACTTCGGAGATGTGAGTAGGAGCAACTCTATTTCAAACTTGGACCACTCACTGATATTCTACTAAGGTTTCTTCTCGTTTCGTTAAATATCGATGCAATTCTGGGCGAGACCTCCATAGCGGGGAGACGGGAAATGTTATGGAAGGTCGCAGCAACTGGCGTGGATCTGGATAGTGTATATGCTCAAACACTACGGCGAATAAGGGAACAGAGGGGCGACCGATCAAGCCTTGGAATGAAGGTATTGATGTGGGTATCCCACTCAGAGCGGCCATTACGGATTGTCGAGCTCCAGCATGCTCTAGCGGTCCACATGGAGAACACGGACCTAGACCCTGAGAACATCCGGTCGGAAGATATGGTTATAGGATCATGCTTAGGGCTTTCTATAATTGACAAGGAGATGTTAACAGTCCGGCCAATCCACTACACGCTTCAAGAATACCTTTCCCGCCCAGGTATCCTGCCTAATGCCCATGAAACCCTTGCCGAGACCTGCTTGGCCTATCTAAATTACGAGCAGGTCAAGAGGCTTCCCCCCAATAGGATCCCTAACCCCCGAATCATGGCATTTTTCGAGTATTCCTCTCTTTATTGGGGAAGCCACGCGAAAATGAGACTTTCAAATCGCGCGAAATCGCTTGCAGTGAAGCTATTAACCCAGTATGATAACCATGTATCTGCCACCTTACTTTTCAACCAAACTCAGAGTTACGATTCTCCTCCGGTTGTCGATCACCTATTTGCTGGTTTACATTGTGCATCCTACTTCGGAATTGTTGAGCTTGTCGCTGCATTGATTGAGATGGAAGGCTCTAGTGTCAATCAAGGAGATTGTAAGGGTTTTACACCACTTATGTGGGCCGCCCAGAGGGGGAATGAAGCGGTAGTGAGGCTGCTACTCACACGGGGCGACATTAATCTCGACAAGCAAGACAACTATGGTCGAACACCGCTGTGGCATGCATCCTCAAATGGGCATGAGGGGGTGGTGACCCTTCTGCGCACCAGGCGTGATGTCAGTTAAACTAGCCACACAACTCTGGTCAAACACCACTATAGCGCGCACCGTCAAGTAGGCACAGGAGGTGGTGACCCTTTCCCTCACAGCATGATGTAAATCCCAAACAGCCAGCCAACCATGGTTGAACACCACTCCGAGGCGCTTCTATCAATGGGTATGAGGGGGTGGTGACACTACTACTCACTCGGGACGATGTCAATTCCGACGAGCCAGACAACGATGGTCAAGCACTAAGTTACTGGGGATCTAAGTACGGGTATGGGCGGGTTATAGCACTCCTCCAGCCTCAGACAACTCCGCTCTCTAGTATAGATTAAGCTCAGAGCCTCAGACAGGGGTTGCATACATCCTTTGCCCACATTTACATACATCCCTTCTGCGACGGGTTCGCTATACATACCTGCTATCAGCACAAGCTCCTCCCTCTCTTCGTAGCCTTCTGCTCTCACCCGAAGCCTTCCTACAATCTCCCACCCACTCTCCTCCCTAGTTCTTTACTTTCTGTTTTTCCTAAACTCCGGTCTTCTATTTCATTTTAGACATGGGCTTGGCGTATGAAATCGCTGTGTTATTTATCACACAGGCGTTTACACACCACGGCTCTTTTCCTCGCATGATGTTTGGCAGAGGGATGATACTATTGTATTGAGATGCCCGGGATCGTGGCTTGATATATTACCATTTTCAAAGTGTTTCATTTTTCTATACATATGGATCCGCTTTCTCGTGTAATATTATCCTTTAACTTTCTTCCACCTTTTGCACTAGAATTCTAACCACTCATACCCGCCCGCAACAGGTTAGCCCTGGCGTGTAAACATGCGGGAGGACAGAATAAAGAGAAACACGCCAGTACTAAGGGGTTAAAATCTAAACTTGCTTCCAGTTCGGGCCAAAGCCCGTCAAGGCCTACCACCGTCGCATAGAGGTCTTCTGGATAGAGTTTAGGATTTTGAATTCCAACCTTTGTTGGGCATGTACTACAAGATATCGCAATAATAAAATTTGAAAACGGCCATACATGCTAATAAAAAAATTCCGATGTAAAATATATATATCTATCCGGAATATATTCTACAGCTGTGGTGAAAAAAAAAACCAAGAATGGCGAGAGCATTTCCTGAAGGGTATCATATAAAAAATCTAATAAAGATTTATATTGTAAATAGGGTAGAAAAAAACAAAACAACGGTTTGCGACTGATTGGCGAACGCACTTCTATATAAAAACTGGAATATGCCGAAAAATATGCTATAAAAGTCACTTCTATGCCACAAAAGTAGCATGCCGAACGGAACCTTCATTTTATGTCTTTGTTTTACTTTAACACCTACAGGATCGCATGGCAGATCTCATAAATAGCGAGACAACCAATGACCCCGAGGCCAATTTCGTATAGTATATGAATGATATGAGATGGAGAGCTGGAGGTGGGCGGCGAGTGAGCGGGAGAGATGTATTGAGAGCTGGTTGTGGGGTCTTGCGTAAAAATCCAGCTCGCACGGTAAATTCTGGGAGAGCGATGGGAGGGAGAAGAGCTGATAAGATGTTATAGAGCAGGAGGTTTTGCAATTACGATTTCCTACGCTATGAGCGCTTTCGCTAACCGTGGTCATGGGACGTCACTCACGGACATGAATTACTTCGTGTGTGCAGCGGAAGATTGTTGATTAAGTTCTCCAACTAGCTAAGCGAAACAAGAACGGTATATATATACAAAAAGCAGTCACACAACCCACGATGTGGAATACACACTTCCAGGTACAATCTCGCATACGCAATAGTGAGAAGGAAGCCTAAGCACTTCTATGCCTCTACTCAGAGGACCAATTCTCGACATTCGCGGCTGAGGGGGTTCCTGGGGACTGGGTGTATTTGTACCTTCTCTGCTACCAGGAACTTCATTCAGAGCCTTTTTTGTGCTGCTATGTTGGTAGCCAGTGGTTGCCGCTTCCGGATATTTAATCTTGCCATAAGTAGGGAAATAAGAACTTCCTGAGGTGCTTAGAGCCTTGGAAGACCTGCTCAATTAGCGGGGTGCGTTATTCAGTTATTATGTCGCCTACTTTAATCTCTTTAATCAAGCTACAATAATAATGTCTACTTTACCCGAGCTTATGATTGGGCCTTGGCAAATATTCAAAAACTCAGGGTAGGATGGATACTCGTGAGTGATAAATGTATCCTACCTCTCTCATAATGGGTGACTCGCAGCCCGTATGAATGTAGGATAAGGGGTAATAAAGTTTGTCATTGTACTTGCCGAGGCGAGTTCACTAAGAGGGCATTCTTGTGATATAGATATGGTATATGGTGAAAGCTGTTGTAAACTAGCGATAATCTATAAAAATACATTGCATCAGGAGTCTGCTTGCAGAGGTAAGGTATGGGGTCACTGATTGCCTTGGCATGGAAATGATTGGCTAGCGCTCCTTTCCAAAACAATCACTTTGCACTAATAGAGAGTTTGCGCATGAGGACCTAGGTGGCAGTAGGTGCAGGAATAAGTTTGCGCAACAGGTGTAGGTGGCTTGGTGGCCGGATGACAGTGGAATGAATAGACTAATTTATCGCATCACCCTCAAATTCAGATTTTGGGCTACGCCACACCAGTCTGATGGGAGACAAAATTTTTGAGAGCATCGTACCATAATAGTATCATACGATCAACTGGTGAAGGAAATATCTCCCTGGGGCCTATCGCACTATTGGGAACATCTAAATGGTCAGAGCATATTGTCCGTTTGCTGATTTATTGTTCTACAATGATCTGATTTCTTCAGGACCAAAAAGCCCCATTTTACGCCTCGTCCAGGTCTCTCCATTCACCTGGGTGTCCAAGACTTTTAGGTTAACCGAAAATAACCTGTTATCCTACAACCCAGGTCTCCATGCGCAAACTCTCTATTAATACATGAAAATATTCTCCCCTTTTCTTGGTTTGGGAGGGTGGAGGGGAGAAGTCCATCAACCTCCATGATACACTCCCATACAGGTGCCCTCTTCTATCATCTCACTTACACCGAACCTTATCCAATATGAACACGTTACCCAGGGGAGACGGAGGATCAAGTCTCACTCGTGATCCCTACCAGTATAGCATATCCAACACCCGTACCGACAATAGCACGAGCAATAGTATCCACAGTCACTCGAATCAGGACATTGAGAATATGTCAAACTTCTATAATAACACCATCAACGTGGGAGCAAGTCAAGAGTCTATGCGGATCCAAGAATGGTTGTCGGCACTCGAGCCTTACGTTAGACATCGAGATGTGAGGAACCGGCGACTGAATGGTGTTGGGGAGTGGGTTTTGCAGAAGAGTGAGTTTGAGTCATGGCACAAGAGTCAAGATGGCTCGGTGAATCGCACTCTTCTATGCTATGGAAAGCAAGGGGCTGGAAAGACATATATAAGGTACAAGAGTATTTTCTGGAGACCATAAACGATGCTAACAAGGAACTAAATCAGTTCACTTGTAATAGACACCCTATACGAGCGAGCTTATAGGCAGAATATTGCTGTTCTGTCACTCTATTGTGATTACCAGGCCCAGAAGGACCAGTCGGCGGTGAATATGATAGGGAGTCTACTCAGGCAGATTGCCCTCAGAATAGTGGGGACCGTAGGCGAAATTAATAATGCTTTTGAGAAGTCAAGACAGGGAGGTGGAAAAGGTCTTCTATTGCCGGATATGCTGAAATTATTTGTTAAAACAATTAGTTCCATTGAACGAGTATATATCTGTGTTGATGCAATAGATGAGCTGCTGCCACGAAATCGATCGGAGTTCCTCCACGCGTTACAGCAGATTATTCAAGATGCACCAAATGCGAGGCTATTTCTTACGGGGAGGCCGCATATTCGCCCGGAACTCGACAAGCATCTCACGAAAGGAGCCTTAACAATACAAATTGTGCCCGACCGAGGAGATATCGCTCGATACTTAAGCCAGAAGATAGATGATGACGATTACCGAGATCCAGACTTGATGACAGAAAATCTGAGGGATGATATTATACAAACCATGCTAGAAATGGGTTCGGAGATGTAGGTTGGAGTAACTCTATTATAAGTTTGGTTCACAGATTGACGTTCTACTCAGGTTTCTGCTTGTTGCTCTAAATATAGATGCAATCTTGGACGAGACCTCGTTAGCCAGGAGAAGGAAAATGTTGCAAAGGGTTGCTACGACTGGTGGGGACCTGGATAATGTGTACTACCGAACACTGGGGCGAATAAAGGAGCAGAAGGGGGACCGATCAAGACTAGGGATGGAGGTGCTAATGTGGGTATCCCACGCGGAACGGCCGTTGCGGATTGACGAACTCTGTCATGCTCTAGCCGTGGAAATGGGGGCAACGGACATCGACCTTGAGAACATCCGGCCGCAAGATACAGTGTTAAGGTCATGCTTAGGGCTTGCCGTAGTTGACAACGAGACATGCACGGTTCGGCTTATCCACTACACGGTTCAAGAATACCTTTTCCGGCCTGGTGTATTGCCTGATGCCCACAAGATACTTGGGCAAACATGCTTGACTTATCTGAATTATGAGCAAGTCAAGGGGCTTAGGGTGGATGGCATTTCGAACCCTAGAGACATGCCCTTTCTCGAATATTCATCCTTATATTGGGGAAGCCACGCGAAAATACAACTATCAGATCAGGCGAAATCGCTCGCACTAAAGCTATTAAACCGGTTCGACAACCATATATCTGCTACCTTACTCCTCAACCAAATCGAGGGTCGCCATTCTCCTCCAGTCGCTCGTCACCTATTTACCGGTTTGCACTGTGCATCCTACTTCGGAGTTGCTGAGGTCCTGGCAACTTTGATAGAGCCAGAAGGCTGTGATGTCAATCAGAGAGATTGTATAGGTTATACACCGCTCATGTGGGCCGCTCAGAGGGGGCATGAAGCGGCAGCGAGACTACTGCTCATACGGGGGAAAGTTGATCCTAATAAACCAGACAACGATGGCCGAACACCATTGTGGCCTGCTTCATTGAATGGGCATGCATCGGTGGTGAGGCTACTGCTGAACCAGGACGGCATCAGCCCTGACAAGCCAGACAACTATGGTAGAACGCTCCTCTGGTGGGCTTCTGCGAGTGGGAAAAAGGAAGTAGTCGTACAACTGCTCAAACGGCACGATGTCAATCCCGACGCGCCAGACATCATTGGTCGAACACCACTCTTGGTCGCCTCTATGAATGGGCACAGGGAGATTGTTCCACTCCTCCAGCTTCGATGACTGAAGTTCCTATCGTGGGTCAAGCTCTAAGAGGGATCTACCCACAATTCTTCCATACACTCACGTACGTGCCCCTCTTCGCCCCGGCTTCCTTATACATACCCATTCCCAATATGGCACCCGCCCCCTCTCCGAAGCCCTTTGCAGCTGCCAGGTGTATCGCTACATAACGCTGAGAATCTCCCTCTTCCCCTTACTTAACAGCCGTCCCTAAATCTCAATTATTAAATCAGTCTTAGCTGCTCGAAGAAATATCTTTTGCTCGTACATTTACTCCTCCCAGTGCCTCCAGGTTATGGTAGACAAATATCCTAGCCTTGGTCATCCAGTTTCACATGGGAGTAGGAGGCGGGGGAAGAAGGGGAGCCCCCCCTTTTGTTTTTTTTTAGCAGGTTCTACATCACAACCCAGCCTCCCGCCACATCAGACCTGTTTGTTTTTCCTTCTCTGTATATATTCTCCTTTTTTCGTATTCTCCTTCGCTTCTTTCTACTCTTGTCGTTATTTCTTTTTTCGTATATATGGACTATAGACATCTAGTAGGGGTTGTTTATAGGAGAATAGACAAGATTATTATAAGTGTCCCTGATACAACTGCGGATAGTAAGCTAAAGGCCGTGCTTGGTGCAGAGACCGATACACCGCCAGGAGGAGCTTCTATTGTTGGCGTAGTGGTTAAGTATCGTAGGCTTTCGTCTCAAGTTCTGTGGGCTTCCTTAGTTAGCTTAAGTCCGGAGGTTATGAGGATGCTAAATATTTACACACTTCCACATTTCCACATTATTTTCAAATGTTCCATTCCTATTAGAGAGCGTATTTAAGCGTTCAAGTTGGCTCCTTTAGTAGCGTCTAGTGTATTTTGATTCGTTCTCTGGCAAGGAGAATTAGTTCACTATCTTTGGCTATGGTTTTAACCCGCCTCGCGGGGGACGGGGATTTTTAGAGTGCGGTACTCGAGTAGATGGTTGTGTAACACACGGTTAAATTACTGGCAGCCATTGTTGACCTCTCCCAAGCGAGGGGTTGTTACACACAGAGCCTCACTCAATGCTGCCCCGCCATCTCACCCTCTAGCTGAAATGGAGCCGCACTGCAGAGCCTCAACTCCAACCCCGCGATCACTAGCTATCACTCGCTTCCAAGTACATTCCGTGTGGAAAGGGAGGAAAAATGTGCTAAGACATTGGAATTCCCCCTCTAAGTTACGCGAGGGGAAGCAAGTAAAATTCAGCCTTTAGTTGAGACAAAAAAAAAAAAGTGGGTCGCGTCTTGCTGGGGTTCGGCAACCTTGCTAAAGTTTAGATCTCGGTGAAGGTATGAGAGGGGAAGATTTACACATTGCCGGCGGAGGAGGAAAAAAAACCTAATGTAGGGTTTCAATACACAGTTAGTCCCCAGTGTCAGTGATAAGAATATGATGGGCCCAACTTGTCCCTTCCCCGTAGCATCCTCTTTTACATAAACAACCCCCAGCATATGCTGGCAAAGCCTCATCTTAGAATCTTTTTGTCTCACCCTCAATTTCAGCAGGTTGACTGCCTGAAATCTACTTGCTTGAAGGGAGCTTAATTAATCACAACTTTCCAGTGGTAAAATACTAGTCCCGTCAGCCCAAGACTAAGTTTAGTTGACAAGTTAGCAGAATTGCGAATACCATAATAGATCCAACAAGTCCTCTAGGTCGCCTTATACTACGCCAGGAAAACGCTAATCCTTCCCAAAGTCTCTTGTCTCGGAATCCGGAGATTACAGAGCTAACCGAGGTACTGCATTTCACGAGTTTTTACAGTAAACCTATCGTGAGCTAAAGGGTGGCTTCCGCCTAGTGATGCACACGATCAGATCATGATCGAGTTTTGCTCGATTATAGTCTGCTCGGTCACCTCGGTCATGGGGGTCCCTCGGTCACGATCATGACCGAGCAGAGCATCTATGATCTGATCGATTTGCTCGATCATGGGTACTGCTCGATTATGCTCGACCATCATCGAGTATACTCGAGCATCCCGAATTATGACTGATCACTCTGCTAATCTTAGTAATCGGGTGATGCCATGAACTTATATACAGGGAGTCTACCCGCGCACTAGATATCAATTCTTTCAGCCAGACTTTACGCTATTAGCCCTTCAACAAACTGCCATCCTGACTATTGACGTTATCATAATGGCACCACTCCCATCGTTTCTTGTCTATGGCATTCAATCTAAATGTATTCAAGTAAACTATGGAGATACCACCCATCCAGGTATACGACCAACAAACGGCAGTTAGTGAATACCTCCAATGACTCAGGATCAGCCACAAATCACCGTGATACCTAGGTGGACGAGCGTGTAGGGATCTTCTGTTCTTGTTATAGCACGAGTGTAAATACTCATAATCCATATTGAATGAAATTCAATGAATATTTTATTCCTAATAGACACAAAATCGATCATACTCGAGCATAGTCCACAATAATCGACTATACTCGACGATGCTCGAGCAGTATCCATGATCGATCACTCGATCAGGGTCCCCTAGTTTCATCGATCGTTCGATCATAGGGTCCCCTCGATCATGATCGTGTGCATCACTACTTCCGCCGATAATCTAAGAGTAGACAAGGCATCGGGCGGGCACAATTGGTATGAAAGAAGGAGGAACAGCCACCCGGGAGAATGGTTCATGGTCCATGACAGACTACCGGAGTTTTTATTGCGATTGCGCAATGGGGTGGGATTGGTTGGTAGGATGGCCTTGAGCGGTTGTTTCCTAACATCCAGGGTAAACCAGCCGGGGCACTGAATACAAAATACAAACAACTCTATAGTGTTCCTGACAGGGGCTAAACTAGATAAACAAAAATAGGGATTGAAGAAGCAATGAGAGGGCGAATAGCGAAGTATGGGACTTCAATTGCCTGTTTTTCTTTGCCCCTTCATTAGTGTTCTTGAGAGGTTTTGGGGTGGAAAATGTGCTGCTATGGCACCAAGAATCATGTCGTAATGTGAATAATGGACGACCCACGGTTCACCCTAGAACTATTTTGCTCCCTATTTTTGACACCAGCCCGCCGCTGAGTCTCCCGGTGGCGGGTGAAGATTTACCATCCCGGGAAGGGGGGGAAGAAAGGCCCAGTGACTAACCATGTGCACGATGCACAAGAAGACAGCTGTAAGTCTACTGCTTCCCCTACTAGCCGTTTTCAAAAGTATCCAGATGCCTTGGCGCTGGGAAGCCGAATCAGTTGATGGTGGGGGAAACCACTTCAAACTGCTAAGGCTCCTCCTCAACCACCTTTGGATTTCTTTTCTTTCTATTATTATTAGATATAAAATAGGTTGAGGGTTCAGAGAGTAGAGAGATATTTTAAATAGATTAACTTTTGAGTGAGTTATAGGGATTTAAGGCTCTGACAGTGGCAGCGCCATTGTTATTAGTGTTCCTGCTTAAGATTCCTCTAACTAGAGTCTAGTATGATAGGAATTTGGCGCCGGGCCATCCAGATACTTTTGAAAACGGCTAGAACCCCCCCCTCCCTAGACTCTCAGTCAATTGTGTGTAGGATTTGGGATGCTGCTAGGCAATTTGCAATTTAGTGGTGAACATTTTTAGTGTTGATTGTTGGCCCTCGAGTAGTACTCCTAATTGAACGACACCCGCGAACGGGGTCGGAATTGCATGACATTGAGATCTACTTGGGTGGGCGGAACAGTGAGATTTTGGCTATATGCAATATCAGCCATGTTCACAATCATCGCACAATTACGAGTATTGGAGGACTAAGCGTGCTGCCTCTGCCCACTGTGATGGGTATCTCCCTGCTCATACAAAAGCTGATCACGGGGGGTACGATAGTGCTCCTCCTTGTATAATAATTAGCCATCACTTAAAACTTACAATATGATTGGTCTAGATACAGGGAAACTGCAAGCACTGGAGTAAACCCCGCTGCCGTTGAGGATACTTGAGTATTGTTTCCACTGCGTGTTCCACTTTTCAAAAATTCCCCAAAGATCGGCGTCCTCGGCACGGTACTCTGGTACAAGCATACTGAAAGCCTCTGTTTAAGCCGGCTGGCCAAAGGCCTATTGTGATACAAGTAGGGTACAGGTATCGGACTTGGAAAACCTGTACCGTACTCGCTGCTCGCATGGTCATAAAGGGCGGGAAAAAAGATCAACAAGATCATGTGGGGTAGTTAGAAGACAGTTTTCATCAGTGGAAAAATTCTTGGCTAGGGGGACAGCAGAAATCTGGGTTGAAGGAGTAGGTGTCTTCAAGTATCAGTATGCAGTTTAATATATTTATTTATGAGTCCCTTGGGGATCTATTCCAAAGGCCTTGATTCCTTCTCTTTTAAGCTCAGCTTCGCCTTATATTCTACAATCTTAATAAAAATCCATAGATTTAGAACAACAGCCGGGCACGGAGTGCTACTACCCAAGGCTAATGGAATCCTATCACCCCCATTTTTTCCGGTCCCCCTAATCGGTCAGTACTCCTAACCCTTACCCCGCCACCCAAAGTTTTCCGCCCTTAATGACTATGCACGAGTACGAGGAGATGATAGCCTATCAATTCTATCACATTTTTAATTCTATCTTACCGGTATCTGCGCTCCACCCAGAGTACAAGTACCGTGGAAGGAGGTGAAAGTGGGGTATTTTCTTGGCATGGAAATAATTAGCTTACCTATGGTGAAAGGACGGCTGTACACCGTTCGGGAGAGCGATACCCGTTCTGCTCTGCGCAAAAGAGTGACCTCCCTCGACCGCCCCGATAGACTACGGTGCCGCTATACGATCATCTCACTTGCCCTAGACCTTACCTGATCTCAATACGTCACCTATGGAGTACCGAGGATCAAGTCTCAGCAGTGGTCCTCGCCGGCGTCCCGTATCAATTCCCCGTATCAGCAGGACCAATATTATTCACGGCCACCACAATAGTAATATTGGGAATGTGTCAGAAAGCTTTAACACCATCACCAACGTGGTAGTATATGAAGACCCTTGGTGGATCCAAGGCTTCCGAGCATGGTTGTCACCCCTTGAACCCCATAGAAGGCACCAAGATGTGAGTAACGAGCGGGTTGGTGGTGTTGGTGATTGGGTTCTGGGAAGGAGTGAGTTCAAGTCATGGAGTGGGGGCCGGGGCGGCGCTACGGATCCTATCTTGCTATGTTATGGGGACCCAGGGGCTGGCAAGACCTATATAAGGTAGAAGAGTATTCCTCAGAAACCATAGACTATGCTTACGAGTGATAAAATTAGTTCGCTAGTAATAACCACCTTACGCCACCGCGCTCGTAAACAGAACATAGCCGTTTTATGTCTCTATTGCGATTATCAGGCGCAGAAGCAGCAATCGGCGGTAAACATGATAGGAGGTCTACTCAGGCAGGTTGATTGGGAGGCAACAGGGGTTCAACAGGATATTAGAAGTGTTTTCAACGAGTCGAAAAAGAGAGGTGGCGAAGGTCTTCGCATGCCGGACATGCTGAAATTCTTCGTCAGAGTGATTCATTCCATTGATCGAGTATACCTCTGTGTCGACGCTGTAGATGAGCTACTGCCAAAAAATCGATCAGAGTTTCTTCGAGCGTTACGGCAGATTATCCGAGATGCGCCGAATACGCGGCTATTTCTTACAACGAGGTCATGCATCCGCGGAGAACTTGACCAGTTTCTGACGGTGGACCCCTATACCATTAAGATTGTAGCAGACCAAGGAGATGTCGCTAGATACTTAAACCATAAGATGGACAATGACCGAGATCCGAATCTAATGTCCGAAGACCTAAGGAATGATATTATGAGAACAATCTTAGGCAAGGCTTCAGAGATGTGAGTAAAAGAAACTCTATCTTAAGTTTAGATTACTCATTGATACCTTGGCAAGGTTTCTACTTGTTGTATTGAGTATCGGTGCAATCTTGGGCGAAACCTCCTTAGCGGGGAGGAAGAGAATGTTGGGAAAGGTGGCCGCGACTGGTCTGGATTTAGATAGTGTGTACTCCCAAACACTACAACGAATAGAGGCACAGGAGGGTGACCGATCAAAACTCGGGATTGAGGTGCTAATGTGGGTATCCCATTCGGAACGGCCGTTACGGATTGACGAACTCCAGAATGCTCTAGCGGTCGACCTAGAGACGATAGATTTAGATCCTGAAAACATCCGGTCGGAAGATGTTGTCATAGGATCGTGCTTGGGGCTTGTTGCGGTTGACCAGGAAACGCTAACAGTCCAGCCAATCCACCACACGCTTCAAGAATACCTTTCCAGGCCAGGTATCCTGCCTGATGCCCACAAAATACTTGCACAGACCTGCTTGGCATATTTAAATTCTGCCCGGGTCAAGGGGCTTCCCGCCAATTGGATCCCTAACCCCCGAGACATGCCCTTTTTCGAATATTCTTCTATCTATTGGGGAAACCACGCGAAAATGGGCTTGTCAGATAGGGCTAAATCGCTTGCGCTGGAGCTATTAACCCGGTATGATAACCATGTATCTGCTACCTTGCTTTTCAACCAAACGCAGGGTCACGATTCTCCCCCAGTGATTGATCACCTTTTTGCCGGTTTACATTGTGCATCTTACTTTGGAATTGTTGAGCTTGTTGCTATTTTGATCGAGAACAAGAAGCTCTGTGATGTCAATCAAGGAGATTGTAAGGGTTCTACACCACTCATGTGGGCTGCTCAGAGAGGGAATGAGGCGGTGGTGACCCTCCTACTCGAACGGCGTGGTATCAAAACCAACAAGCCAGACAACTCTGGCCAAACACCGCTCTGGCGCACATCCTCAAATGGGCAGAGGAGGGTGGTGTCCCTTCTACTCAAACGGCGTGGTGTCAAAATCAACAAGCCGGACAACTCTGGTCAAACGCCACTCTGGTGCGCATCCTCAAATGGTCATGAGAGGGTAGTGACCCTTCTACTCAAACGGCGTAATATAAATACCAGCCAGCCAGACAACTCTGGTCAAACACCACTCTGGTGCGCTTCTTTGAATGGGCATGAGGGGGTGGTAAAGCTACTTCTTGCGCGGGACGATGTCAACCCTGACAGGCCAGACAGCCACGGTCGAACACTTCTCTGGTGGGCATCGGGGAGTGGGAAAAAGGAAGTAGTCGTACAACTGCTCACACGGGATGATGTCAACCCCGAGCGGCCAGACACCATTGGTCGAACGCCACTCCAGATCGCTCATATGCATGGGCATCGGGAGATTGTAGCAATCCTCCAGGACCGGATAACTAGAACCTCTAGCGCGGATTAGCATCACTAAGAGGCTTTCCCACACTCCCACGCCTACATACATTACTTTTCCACCAATTTCCGTATATCAGCACAGCTCTTGTCCCCCTCTAAAGCCCTCTGCGGTTTCCTAGTAGACGGTTATTATCTCGCCAAGACTCTCGCACCCCTTATTCTCTATTCCAATCCTTCACGGGTCTTAATCTTTAATAAATTTTACCCGGTGGCTACACATAGGAAGTCTCTTCGCATATACATTTCTTCAATTCTGTGTCCTTACACATTTCTTAGGGCCGTCTTTAACTATCAAAACCCCCCTGCGCAAAGATCTTTGAAATTAGAGTTTAGAAAAAAAGAAAAAAAAATTAAACATCTTAACCTTCGTTACCCGAATTGTACAAGTAGCAAGCTTCACTCATCTAATTCTCATACCTCGACGGGTGCTTGTGGTACAAGTAGTATAGAGACTCCAATGGATCTTCAAGGTTTATAGATCTCGGTGAAAAAACTGTTCATTAACCAAAAGTCCAAATTGTAAGATTTTTGCCCAGAAACATAAGCAGCCACTAGTAGAATCAGCTACTATATCTCAGGAGTTTTCTTCAATTTTTTTAAATTTCATTTTTGCTTGAGGTAATGTTTTTGGGTTCTCGTAGATTTTGATTAAACAGAATATTACTGTAGTTACAGATCTCTGAACCTCTGTACCTACCTGAAAAAAAAGTATGATATGGTAAGATAAAGTAATCGTAAGTTAACTGTTCTTGGGTGTGCCAAGCTTACATGAAACGGCAGAGTAAGCTAATTTTTTTCCACACTTTTAACTTTGAAAACCCCTAGTGCCTGCCACAACTACCATACCATATCAAATTTTCTCAACCTTCCTTTTTCCATTTATTTTGCCTAGGGACTATTTTGCAGAATAAACATTTTTTAAAAATTTCCTATCAAGAAATTGCACCGTTTTTTTTTACCTGCTAATAATTGACGAGAAAGTGGAATTGTTGAGAAAGCGGTAGCTACAGTTGTGATATTTTGAGTACCACGCCTGCCAAAAAAGGTCTGTCCCTGACATTGACCTACGGGCTGGGAACGCAGTTCAGAGCTGCCCTTCGCTCATAGCAACAGACGGCGTAAATACCGGTACTACTCGTAAGGCCTCTTTTTTCATGAGCCCCTCCAATATGCTGGGGTTCCTGTCAACGGGGCACAAGAGGTACAGCGTGTAAGTTTTATAGGTTACACAGGGGGTGAAGGTGGCAGTCCTCATTTGTGGGACCTACAAAACTTACACTGTACAGTACCTCCGTAAGGCCAAGCCGAGACTAAAGGAGGGGCTTTTGAAATGGTTATTTTAAAGGGCTCATAAATCAATGGATACAGTAGGGGTATTCAAAGTTAAAAAGAGGAATTTTCAGTAAAAGTAACCGCGGAATCTTGCATTAGGGTACTTTACCCAATTAGCCAATTGTAATCACAGATTTTCAGTAATATATTTGAGAACCTCATCACAAAGTGTAGGTAATTAATGGTAAGAATTAGTGTACTGTACTCATCCCGTTGAGTTGAAGCCAGACACCTAAGGTGGAAATTCCAATACAAAGTGACCGGCATTACTTCTGCTGCATGGGCATATCGAATAAAAAGCACTTCCTACTCCTGAGCATAAAATTTAAAAGTCACCATACACCGATCATATCAGAATACCAATAGAGAGCAATTATTCCATGGTCCCCAAAAGAACATTTGTTGGAAGCACGAAGTTGACTTTAGAACATGCGCGAGTGTTTGAGAGATTGTCTAGATGATAGTGGATGATTTTGGAGATGGAGCTAGAATGTTTGAGATTTGACCGACATGTTTTTCCTTTGTTTATCACGGAAGTGTGCAGAGGAACAACGACATGGAGGGAAAGAGAGTGATTGGTGTGGTGATCAATGGAAGGATCACGATGGACTGTTTATGTTTTACTTATACACTTGTTTTTACCGTTTAGTTTTGTTTTAGGAAGACGAGCATCAGAGCGAATTTCAGAGCGAGAGCGAAGTGTCTAAGTTCCGTGTGAATTGTCTTTCTATAGTGAACCACTGTGCTATTCATATCCTACCAATATCAAGATCCGTCTCGTCTAATGAACGCCGTCCTAAGTAAGGACGGGCGTCATTTGTAAATACCCGCCGTCCTGAGTAAGGACGGGCGTCACTCGCAGGTACCTGCCGTCACCTGTAGGTACCTACCGTCCTGA
>Ga0307507_10003588_pt1 | contig 29573 bp, 40 predicted proteins | sample 7_EM_MG_FD_207223 | JGI IMG/M metagenome (GOLD analysis project Ga0307507, IMG submission 207223) | Populus trichocarpa ectomycorrhiza microbial communities from riparian zone in the Pacific Northwest, United States - 7_EM | ecosystem: Host-associated > Plants > Roots > Unclassified | place... | reverse complement strand
TGTCCCGTTAGCAAAGTGGGGTGTGCACGTGAGTACAATGTAGGGGGGGTGTGGTACAGGGCGAGTAGCTTGACCCAAATCCCATGCCTTTTTTTTATTTTGTTTCTTATTTTTATTTTTGTTTTTATTGTTTCATGTGCTTTGTATTAAACAACTACTGGGGACAAAGACGACGTACAGCACTAGCTATGGTAAAGAAAAAACCCCATCCGCGATCTTTTATCCACCCCGGTACCAGGGCAAAAACCACCAACCCAAGTCTCTCTGGTATGTGACTAACCGCACACGAGCCATGCAGAATTAGGAATCCCCTTCCGACTAGGCGGTCGAAAAGAAAAATACAAATACATACATTGGGAGGAATCAACCGGAAAACCCTTGCTGTAGACACCAATAAAATAAATAATTGTTCTAACCACCAATGAAACCCAAAGTAAGAGACAATGAAAGAAGAACAATGGGGGAGCGGGGGCCACTATCGACCATTGCGGCGTTACATACACTACTCACGAACCCAAGGCGTGGACATCCGCCACCACCGCACAGTAATCCGACAACTGACGTAACCGAGCGGTGTCGCCATGGGGAAATCCTGAGGGCGGCATGTGGTAAAGTGGCAGTAGGGTGCCAGCCGAGTGAATGGATTTTAGCTATAACCAAGGAACGGGGCGAAACCTTGTGGGAGGAGAGGATGGGTAGACCCAATAACGGTGGAAACTATCAGTCACCGTGTGCGTGTCTGACAAGGAAGCCTCTAAAGGAGATGAGGAGAATGGAGAAATCTACGGTAGCCTGTTGCAAAGTTTTCTCCTACTGCCAACTGTAGTCCCAGCTGTCTGTAACAGGGGCGAGAGGATGTTGCCAACTGTGCGAGTCCAAAGCGAGGCAGCAAACCGCGAGCTGGGGGATGAGCGAGTAGAGCCAAACGACCCCTAGGAATAAGGATGCCAGGGCCCAAGGACATGATAAGGGAAGGAAGGCGGGAGGGGGAGGGTGCAGCTCACGGAGAGTGCGGGAGTGGATGTTGACGATGAATTCTCACGGTGTTGAGTTTTGAATTGCTGAGTGTGTAGAGGAGATGGTTCGTGGACCCAAATCCCATGCCAGTTTTTTTTTATTTTTTACTTTTTTATTTTTATATTTTATCATCTTAGATTTGTTTTGTCTTCTAGGTACAAAAGGTGCATGCAGTGCTAGCTATGGAATAAAAAAACCTCATATAACTAACCAACCGACGCCAGGGAAAAAGCCATTAACCCACATTCCTCTGGTCTGGAACTAGCCACACACCAGCCACCCAAGATAGGAAATCAAACTCCGACTAAAGGGGCGGAATAAGAAAATCAAATAAATACATGGGGAGGAATCAACAGGAAAAGCCTTGCCATAGACACTAACAAAATAAATAATTGTTATAACCACTATTCAGACCCAAAGTAAACGACAATGAAGGAAGAACAATAGGGGTGCCGGAGGGGATCAAAATAAAGCAAGGTGTCACAAAAAGCAATGTGCCTGTGCAACAATTACTCAAGAATCCAAGACGTTGACATCCGCCACCGAGGCAGTGCAATATAATTATTGAGCGTAAGCGAGGGGTGTGACCATGGAGAAATCGTGAGGGTGGCGTAAGGTAAAGGGGCAGTAGGATGCCAGCCAAGTAAGTGGATTGTGGCTGTAACCGAGCAACAGGACAAGACCTTGTTGAGGGAGAGGAGGGGTAGACCCAATAACCGTGCGGTAGCCCTGTACGTGTCTCACTAGGCAGCCTCGAATGAAAGTGAACTTGAAGAGAATGGAGAAATTGACCGTGGCCTGTTCAAGAGTTTTCTCCTACTGCCAACTGGAGTCCCAGCCGTCTGTAACATAGGCGAGAGGGTGTTGCCAACCGTGCTAGCGCTAAGTGAGGTAGCAAAATGTGAGTGCAGAGAGGAGGAGGGAGAGCCAAAGGATCCCTAGAAAGAAGGACGCCAGGGGCCAAGGACATGATAAGGGAAGTAAGGCAGAAGGGGGGGGTGCAGCTCACTGACAGTGGATGTGCAGCTCACTACGAGTGCGGGGGTGGTGGATGTTGACGATAAATTCTCATGGTGTTGAGATTTCAATCGCCGGGTGTGTAGAGGAGATGGTGCGTGACCCAACTCCCAGGACCTTTTATCTTTATTTTCTTTTTTTTATATCATGTGCTTTGTATTAATCAACTACTGGGAACAAAGATTACGTGCAGTGCTAGCTATGGTAAAGAAAAAACCCCATCCCGTATTTCTCTCCAACCTGGCAGCAGGGAAAAAGCCATCAACCCAAGTCTCTCTTGTACGAGACCAACCGCACACTAGGCACGCAAAATAGCAAATACCCCTCCAACTAAACGGTCGAAAAGAAAATTAAAATAAATACATGGATAGGAATCAACAGGAAAAACCGTTGCCGTAGACATCAACATAGTAAATAATTGATAAACCACTAACGAAACCCTAAGTAACGGACAATGAAAGAAGAACAAAGGGGGTGCAGGGGCCACTAAAACCGCTGTGGTGTTCCAAGCATTACTCGAGAACCCAAGGCGTTGACATCCGCCCCTGAGGTAGTGCAATACGATGACGGAGGGTAACCGAGGTGCGCGACCGTGGCACTCGCTAGGATGGCGAAAGCAGTAGGGTGCCAGCCGAGTGAATGGACTGTAGCTGTAACCGAGCAATGGGACAAGACCTGAAGGGGGGGAGGAGGGGTAGACCCAATAACTGTGGAAACTATGGGTAACTGTGTGCGTGTCTGACTAGGTAGCCTCTAATGGAAGTGAAGAGAATGGAGAAATCGACCGTGGCCTGTTGAAAGGCTTTCTCCCACTGCGAACTGTAGTCCCAGGCGTCTGTAACATGGGAGAAAGGGTGTTGCCGACCGTGCAAACGCTAAGCGAGCCAGCGAAACGCAAGCGGAGCAAAGGAGTGATAGAGCCAAAAGACCCCAAGAAACAAGGACGCCAGGGCCCAAGGAAATGATAAGGGAAGTAAGGCAGTGGGGGGATACTGCAGCTCACTGAGAGTGCGGTGTTGGAGGATGTTGACGATGAATTCTCATGCTGTTGAGATTTCAATCGCCGGGTGTGTATGGGAGATGGTTCATGACCCAAATCCCACGCCTTTTGTCTTTTTTTTTTATCATTTTTTAGATTTTGTTTCTAGCTGAGGCCGAAGGCCAAACTAGTAACCTCAAAAATAGCACGCATCTCTAATGGATATGGCCACAACAAACTTCCACCAAATCCAAGCCATCATCGAGGCGGTGGGAACTGTTGGAGAAAACCCCCTGGTATAAAACCTGCACCAAGGGCCTGGGCGCTGGAAACTACAATAAAATATAAATGAAACTCGCGACCAAAGGAAAACATCTACCACAAACCCAAGACAAACCCAACAGTGAGAAAAACCAAAAAAACCAGAATCCGTAGAAGAAGCACCAGGGAAAACCCATGAGCCACGAAGGCCTTTAACGATCCTCAACTGCAGGTATTCACCGAACACGACCACGCTTCGAGGGTCATTGTACCAGGGCCCTATAGACCGTGCCGTGGGGCTAATGTTACAACGTGTGGCGGGTTAGGCCGCGGCAATCCACGAGTTCTTAGAGGAGGCGAGGTGCATGGTGGCCGGACGTCAGGGCGACCGAACTAGGTTGGGTGTGTTTTGACTCTAACCGAGCCACGGGACAAAGACCAGGTGCGGGGAGGGAGGGGTGTGCCTAGTCAAGTAGAAGTAAGAGGGAGGGAGGACCGAAACGAGATCACAACCTTTGACGGTGCTGACCGTACCCAACATTGATCCAAGGAGATAGTGCAACACCAGGGACTTGAGCCACCAGGGCGACTACTTCGAGGATAACCTGGGACTGCGACCTTCCCATTGACAAGAGAAAGGGGTTGCCGACCGTGCAAATGTTAAGCGAGGCAGCAAACCAAGTGCGGAGAAAGAAGGGGAAACTAACCGTGAAACCCCATACAACCAGGCTGCCAAAGCAACAGGAAGATCAGAAGGGAATCCGAGGGGAGAGAGGTGGTGGTAGCGTCACCTTACTAGGCAAAAGAGCCATCAGAAGAGGGGAGAGGGGGTGGATGTTGACAATGAGAACTCATGGTGTTGAGTTTTCAATCGCCGGAGGTGTAGAGGTAATCGTTCGTGACCGAAATCCCATCCCTTTTTTCTTCTTTTTCTTAGCTCTTTTTTACTTTTTTTTTATTTTTATCATGTGCTTTGTATTATTCAACTACTGGGAACAAAGACTACGTGCAGCGCTAGCTATGGTAAAGAAAAAACCCGATCCCCACTTATCCACCTGGCGCCAGGGACAAAGGCATCAACCCAAGTCTTTCTGGTAGGAGAGCTACGGCACACCAGCCGGGCTAAATAGAAAATCAAACTCCGACTGAGCGTAACCGAGGGGCGCGACCGTTGAGAAAATGGCAAACTGAGGCGAAGGGGCAGGATGGTGCCAGCCAAGGGAGTGTATTGTAGCTGTAACCCAGCAACAGGAGGAGACCTGAAGGGGGACAGGAGGGGTAGACCCAATAACCGTGGAAAGTATCGGTAACCGTGGGCGTGTCTGACTAGGCAGCCTCCAGCGGAGGTGAAGAGAAAGGAGAAATCGACAGTGGCCTGTTGAAAAGTTTTCTCCTACTGCGAACTCTAGTCTCAGCCGTCTGTAAGATGGGCGAGAGGGTGTTGCAGACCGTGCGAGCGCTGAGCGAGGCAGCGAAGCCCGAGCGGAGAGAGGGGGGAGTAGAGCCAAACGACCCCTAGAAACAAGGACCCCAGGGCTCAAGGACATAATAGGGGAAGTAAGGGGAGAGGGGGGAGGGTGCAGCTCACTGAGAGTGCGGGGGTGCTGGATGTTGACGATGAATTCTCATGGTGCTGAGATTTCAATCGCCGGGTCTGTAGTGGTGATGGTTCGTGACCGAAATCCCATGCCACAAGGGTGCCCTTATATCGGAGTTCTTCCCTCAACCCTAACCCTGTGTGACTCATACCCTCGCCTCACGCACGTTATGACTCATGGTGAGACATAGTTTGAAATGCAACATCTGACTCATTCGAGTCAGCTGCACCATACCTCGTAACCAATCAAAACCCATAAAACCAGTTATATGCCCCAACAGGCTAACATGCGCGAAACCCATCACGTATAACTATGGGTCATGTGCGAAATACATAAACCACATGAGCACAATCGTACTTCATGTCAAATCTCAACCAATAACAATCAACCAATGATACGCTATAGCGTTGTCATGTAAAATCCTTTGAGTCAACTGTTCTTATAGCGTGAAAGATAACAAACCAATGACTAATAACTATTAGTCATGCGAGAGTCTGCCCTGCTTAGTCATTGGTTGTGAAATTAGCTCCCTTCCCCCCCTTGCATCAGTCGCACGATGCTAAACTCCTTCTTCCAACAGTATACCAACGATTTGGCGCATCGTTTTTTTGGCTCTATTGTACACTTGTTGGAGTTGTTCGTTGTCCTTGTTTACTCATTGGAGGTCGTTTTTTTCGCCACAATGATTTGGGCAGCGTGATTAAGTTGGCTTCAGACGTCTGCTATTTCCCCTTCCAAGACTTCCATGTCCGGAATGATTTTTTTGCTCCCCTCCCCACCCAGCTGTGTTCTCCAGGCTTTTTATTCCTTGTGTTCCCTCCTGTTGTTCTTTGACACCGTGACCTTGTCTCCCACATTTCTGGGGTAGTATCTGGCGTCCACCTTTTCCCACCGGTGTTTATTGCACGTATGGTTAAAAAAGTGCTTCCAGCTCGTGATATGTCCATGGGCCCTTCAGGCCCTTTGTCGACAAGGTTGTTGGGGGGTTTAGTCCTCTTCTGAGTTTGCTTCAATCTCTTGTCGCCAATCGTGGTTTTGGGCAACACTTGGTGGTCACGATCTTCTGGTGAATTGTGGGTACCAGCCTGACTTTTGTTATTCGCCGAGATGTATCCGGCATTCATCGTTGTAGCAGTCCGTCCAGCTCATGGAGGCATGTGCCACCTCCCGGCTGGGTGAGCATGCGTAATCTGGGCTAGTGGGGGTAGCGTTGCGAGCGATGCGCTGGGCGTTGTCTTCCTGGGTGTGTCAGTGTTGTTCTTGTTTGACGCTGGGGGGGAGGTGCAGAGAACCATATGTTGATGGTGACGTGTATCTATTCCGGACTTTCGTGGGTACCGCTGGTGGAATTGTTGGACTGTGTGTTCTGCATGGTTGAAGCTTTCTGCCAGGTACCAGACTTTGTCCTGTTCTGGTGAATAGTCTTTCCACTTAGCTCGATATTGGAGCTTGTGGTAGTGGAGTCGAGAATCAATGACTTGGTTGCGTTCCTATTCATTTTCTTCTTTATCTGAATAGAAGAAGGGGGTTCTTTGATTTGAACGGGGAATTGGTTGTCTTGTTAAGGTTGGAGGAGGGAGTTGTGGAATGTGTTGTCTATGGCCATTGAGGGTGCTAAGGCCAGCTTATATGTTCTTGTCCCAATCATTGCCAAGATTTTTAATAGTCCAATTTTCTTGTAGTCCAGCGCTTTCCATGGTCTTGTGGTCTTGATGTTACGTGGCAATAACCATACCATATCTCCTGACTGTAGGTTTGGATCGGGTTTTCTGTGTAAATCATAGTATTCATTTTCTCGCAATTGCGCGGCCACCATGTCGTTTGTGAATAACTCAAGTAACTGAGTCATTTCTTCGGGTTTCGTTTGCTTTCTTTGAATCAAATGACCGATCATCTTGTATTTGGTGTTTATTCCGTAATTTGCAAAAAAGTCTGTGTTTTTGATGGTTTTCTGATATCCGTTGTTGTGTGCAAAATCTGCAAGTGGTAGGTAACCACACCAATCGTCTTCTTGATAGTTGATGTATGCTTGTACGTATTGTTCCAATAGGGCATTGGTTCGTTCGGTCTGTCTCTCAGTTTGTGGATGGAAAGCAGTCCTGAGTCTTTGTTCGATTCCTAATTCCCCTGCAGTTTCTTTCCATTTTTCTGAGGTGAATAGTGTCCCCCTGTAGGTGATGATATTGTATGGTAGTGGGTGTAGCCTGACTATCTCTTTCATGAAGGGATATGCAAACTGCTGTGTGGGTTGGTCCTTCGAGCATGGAATGAAATGGCTGATTTTGGTCAGCCGATCGATGACCACCAGTATGGTGTCATAACCTTCTGATTTCGGGAGGTCCGTCATGAAGTCCATGACTATTGATTTCCATGCTCTGTTAGGGGCCTCGTTTGACTGTAGTCATCTGTATGATGCATGTCGGACCACTTTGCTCCTTTGTGATGTGTCGCAATTTTTAATGAATGGCTTGATATGTTCGCTTATCTTTGGCCGATAGTATCGTCTGTTGATGACTTCGGTAGTTTTTGCCGTTGCACGGTGTCCTCCTTGTGGGAGGTCGTGGTGTTTGACGCTAAGAGTTGTTCGTATCCCTTGGTCGTTTGGTATCCAAATCTTTCCTTAGTACCATAAGAGGTCGTTCTTCCACTGACATAGCCCCAGCGCTATTGCGTTTATTTCTTTCTTGCCTTTGTCCAAGTTGCTTTTGATATCTTGGATTTCGCTATTGACCTTACTTGCTTTCTGTATCTCTGCTTCGTACTTGTCTTGAAACTCTGTTGCATCAATTAGGGCGAGCTTGATTTCTTCGGTGTCTGAGATGTCCCAGTATTGTTCTTTGGGCAATCAGATTTCCACATTTCGTGTACGTCTCTTGTCGCCCACTGTAGATAAGTCTCCCGCTCTTCTTCTCTGGGTCTCCTGTTTTCCCCCTTCTTTTCCTGATTGGTATTCGATTGTGAAGTTCTATTGACTTAATTCTTGGATCCATCGTGCTTGTCGTTCACTTAGTTCCTTAATCGTCATGAAGGTTACTAAATTCTTGCAGTCTGGGAGGACCCGTACCGGCTTCGGACTTCCTCTCGTGTCTCGTTTCCATTTGTGGAATGGCTGAACTATTGCCATTAGTGCCTTGTCGTGTATATTGTGGTTGCATTCGGCGGCCGACATTGTCCTGGATCGGTATGCCACTGGCCTCTATGTCTTGTCCTGCCAAGTCTGTGATAGGATACAGGAGCAGACGTATTTTGAGGCGTCTGTTTCGTTCTTGGTTGGTGCGAGGGGGTCGCAGTAGACTAGTACTGGTGCTGCAGTAAGTTTTGTCCTTAATTCGTCGAATGCTTGTTGTTCTTTGTCTCCCCATTTCCAATTGACAATGCACGCCTTTTGTGTTCGTGCATATAGTGGTCTGGCTGTTCTGCTGAATGCTTCCATGAATCGTCAGTAGAAGTTGCAGAATCCTAGGAAAAATTGGATTTCCTTTATCCTTTTGGGGGTTGTCCAGTACCAGATGGCTTGTGTCCTGACTGGATCTGTCTTGACCCCTTCATGTCCAATGATAAATTCTAGGTATTGGGTTTTGCTTTGGTGGAATTCGCATTTGGATAGTTTGACTTTAATCCCCGAGTCTCCTATTGCTTGGAGGATGTGGCTGACGTCCTTTCAATGTTGTTGTAGGGTGTTCGACTATATGAGTACGTCATCCAGGTAGACAATACAAGATATGTCGATGTGTTCCATAAAGACCTCATTGATCCATCGTTGGAATGCCTCCGGTGCGTTGCATAGCCCAAATGGCATAACTAGGTATTTGTTTGTCCCTAGTTTCATTGAAAAAGGTGTTTTCCACTCATCTCCATTTCTGATCCGAATGTTGTGGTGGGTGTCCTTGATATCTAACTTGGTGAAGAACTTGGCTACTCCTAGCCTGACTAGGGCTTCGCCAATAAGCAGTAGCGGATGTCGATCCTTTTTGGTAACTTCGTTGAGCGCCCTATAATGGGGGCAGAGTCTGAGCTTGCCATTCTTTTTCTTGACCAACATGATTGGTGAAGCTCTTCGCGACTTCATCCTCCGAATCCATCATCGATTTTCGTTGTCTTTGATGTATCGGTCGGGTTCCGCCAAATTGTCTGAAACCGAGGGTGTATATCTTTTTGATTGGTACCCTGTTTCTTGGGTCCAGGTTGATTCCTCGATCGATCCCTGGTTGGTGGTGTGGTACCCTCGTCTTCGCTCCCTTTTCGAATACATCCAGCATATGGTGATATTCTTGAGGGACTGTGTCTCTAAGGTCTTGATCATTGTGGTTTTTTTTTTGTTTTTTATCGCCAGTTCCGTGCGAATGTTCATAGCTTCCACCTGAAAATTGTCCTCCATTTCATCCCATCTTACGATGCTGGTTGTTTCTCATCTGCGGTAGAACTGTCCAAACGCTCTTGCTGATATCGCGTTCATTTCCATTCCTGGTTTGGCACTCTGGCCCTTGACCTCTTGATCCATGGTGGTATTGGAGCTCCCGAACCCTTGATCCCCTCTCTTGGTATCGTCCAACTGGGTTACTTCTTTTAGTTCGCTGTTGTCGATCTTTTAGATGATCAGTTGTGCGATCCGGTCTCCTTTCCCCACTTGGTATGGTTGGTCTCCTAGGTTGGCCAGGACTACGTTAACTTCGCCTGTGTAATTGACATCGATCACAGCTGCATTTGTGATGAGTCTGTATTTTACAGCTAGACTGCTTTGTGGTGCAATTTGCCCCTAGGTGTTGTGAGGTAATACAATGGCTATCCCAGTTCCACCAATTGCTTATCCTCTGGCTGGAACGTTGCTTCCTTCCTTTGCGTACAGGGCATGCCCTGCCGCCTCTGCTGATACTTGGGTAGGTACTCTGGCCTCCGCTGATAGCTTCTTAATTCTGACGGTCTGGTCATTGGCCTTCGTGCCCTTCTTGGCCTGGACGTTGGAGAATCTGGGGATGAGATTCGATTCCAGATCTGTTTCTTGGCGTACTGCATAGGCAACAGGCGAACATTTGAGATACCAAGTTGTACATCGTTCACTGTTAAATGTCATCCTTTTGTCACTCCAATTGATTGCTGAATTTTCTTCTCTTAACCATGGCATTTCGAGGATGACCTCCTGGTTTTGGAGGTTTGCCAGTTGGAAAGTTGCCAATTTTCTATGGCTACTCATGTCCATAGGCAGTTTCATCATATGGGTGACAGGGCCCATAGCGCTTAGTTTTCCGTCCGGAAGGTAAATCTCCCTTCGGTTTTTTGCTTGCATTGTAACCAGTATAGGTTATGTTTGCCTTCGAGTATCGTTTGATACTCAGTATGTTTTATGATTGAGTTTGATACTCATGATGTTTTATGTTTAGTTTCAAGTATCGTTTGATACTCAGTATATGTTATGATTGAGTTTGATACTCATGATGTTTTATTTTTGATTTCGAGTATCGTTTGATACTCAGTATGGTTTAGTTATTGTGTCAAAGTATCGTTTGATAGCTGATGTATTGTATGTAACATTTCAAGGGTACCGTTTTGGGAGTCTTTATGCCTATTGTTTACAAGGCTCCGGTTAGGGTGACACGTCTATTTAAGACCTGCTATTCTCCGGACTTAAAGAGGTCAGACTTCAACAGACTGAGTTTTCAATATACTTGGTTGAACAATTACTTCTTAGGTTCGCTTCGAGAATCCAGTAAGACCCAAACATACTTACCTAGTAGGAACTACTTGGTAGTTGCGATATAGTAAGAAGTTTGTTACAACAACTTAGTCTAATCCTCCGGTACTTAGGCTCGTTACATACCGCACTTTGGTATAGGTATAGTATCGTTACCCCGTCGATTCCTGCCACTACCCAGGAGGCGGTGACCTTGTTTTAACTTCAACAAGTTACCAAAATTGAAGAAGACCAGGAGCCAAGCGGGAGCAAACTTCCCAAGAAAAAGGTGCAATAGAGAGCTAGAGACGATCTGGGACGATTCATCAAGGCACCGGTAAAGGAACAGTTTGCAATATACGAAGCAGCTAGGCAACTATTGAGAGATCGTGCTCAATGAGATCTAGCGGAGTCAGCAGCAGAACTAGCCAAGGCAGCAACAGTCATTCCCAGCAGGTTCCCTGAGTCTTCAGAAAAAGGACAACCCAGTAGAGCCCGAGGAGCGGTACTGGCAGGCGATCCAGACGGCTCAAGTAGTAGCAGCAGCTGACACAACCTGTCTGACCATGGTCAAGGTGCTGGCGGATCTGGTCCTCCACCTGTACCAGAGCCTTTACCAAGGCTTAGTATCAAAGTCCCATTACCCAAGGAATTCACCAGTGATGGCGAAGACCTGAAACCAGAGGCAGAGGATAAATGGTACAACTCAGTCCAACTTTATCGACAATGGCACATTGTATCCCAGAATGCTGCAGAATCAGGAAACTACTGGATTCTCTATACGGAGGGACAAGCCCAAGAAGCGGTATTCCATGCAGCAGGGCTATTTGGAGAAAACCTCACAAGGGACCTACTAGTAACCTATCTCAGGGAACGATTCCAATCATCCAAGCATAAGGATTATACCTATCAGAAGTTCTACAGCATCAGCCAATCGTGGAATGGACAAGTCCAGCAGATATCTAGCATAGTGACAGATCTACTCATGCATAGATCACTACTACCAGAAGACCCTATAGGTGACTACAGTTTCATACAACAATTCTTTGCCAGTATGCACCCAAGACTCTGGCAAGACGTGGAAACTCAGTACACTGGAGACGAGGATATCAACACTGGTATTGCTATGGCCAAGAGACTAGACTCTATCCATCGAAGTACAGGAGTGTATAAAAGGAACTGTATGATAAACAACGTAAGGAATCCACCCACAAGAAGACAAAACACAAACCGCAGAGGAACTTCAATAACGATGGCAACTCTGCCAAAAAGAAGGAACAAAGAAAGAACGAAGCCTGTTTTACTTGTGGTTGTGAGGAACATATGGCAAAGGATTGCCCAAGTAAGAAGGACAAAGGAAAGGCGAAGGTCAAGAAGGAAGCTTCATCCAATCTAGCAACAGAACTCTGCGAATACGATGAGGTATACATCAATACCCTGGAACTGGAAAGCTATGTGGCTACAAAAAGCACTCGCCCTACCACAATCAAGGCACTCCATGCACTTGAGGGTACTATGTTAATTAATGGACAAGAAGCCAAGGTCCTGTTTGATACAGATACGATTGGAGCAAACCTTATTAGTGCTGCCTTTGTCACTACCCATGGTATACCATGCATAGAATTGAAGGAGCCAACCTGGATACTCATGGGCATGAAGGGATCACGATCCGAGAGCAATAAAGAATGCACTGTTAATATAAAAGGAGGAAAACTGCAGACAAAAGGAAACAAAATGCTAGTAGGAAACCTAGGGAAGTACGACGCCATTTGAGGAATGCCATTCCTAAAACAACAAGGAGCTATTATTGAATGTGGCGGGTTGGCTATTGACTTCCCCAAGTTTGGAATAAGGATCAAGTGCACACCAACCAGCGGACATATCAGAGCAGCGGTCGTCACCACAGAGGATGTAATGGACCAATACCCGGATGTGTTCCCAGAAGCCTTACCAGAATGAGTGCCACCACTTGGATAGATAAATCACGAAATCCACCTAATACCAGGAAAGGAACTAAGGAACTTACCCACCTACTCAATTCCAGAAAGATAGGCGAAGAACATGAGTTTATGGAGCAATGAGAAGGTCGAACAAGGGATAATTGAACGGAAAGAGGTCCATTGAACAGCACCTATCTTCGCTCTAGAAAAGAAAGATAAAATCAGAATGAGACCACTGGTCAACCTCACAGCAAGGAATAAGATAACCATCAAAAACGATGAAACGATTCCCAACCAGAGAATGATGCTGAACTCGCTCCAAAGAGCGAAATACCGAAACAACATTGACCTCAGTGATGCCTACTTTCAGACCAGGGTAGAACGCAGGGATGTTGATAAGAATGGTTTCAAATCGCCCTTTGGATGTTTTGTTAGCCAAGTGATGCTACAAGGAGATATGAATGCAGCAGGAACATTGATGCGAATAATGTCTGATTAATTCGCTAACTACCTAGGACAATTCATCTGAGTTTATATTGACGATATTCTCATATATTCCGATACGGAACAAGAGCATGTGCAACACGTCGCCATGGTGTGCGATAAACTAAAACAAGCTCAGTTGCACGCTAGCAGAAAGAAGTCGGAATCTTTTGCCGCAAGCATCGACGCTACAGGACATATCATTGACGATCAGGGGTTAAGAGTATTATCTGAGAAGCTCGCGAGAATTGAAGCATGGACTACTCTAAAGAACAACAAATAATTACAGGAATTGCTCGGAGTTGTCAATTACATTAGCCAATTTATACCACACTTGGCGTCGATCACAGCACCCCTGACCTCGCTTACTGCAACAGAGGAGTTGTTGTGGACCGCAACACATGATCATGCCATAGATAATGTTAAGCCAGCTGCAGCACACAATCAGATCCTGAAACCAATCGACCATGAATTAGCATTACCAATATGGCGGATAACCGACGCCTCTGATACAGGAGTTGGTGCCCGGGTAGGAGAAGGAGAAACAGCTAATACAGCCAGACCGGCAGCACTCCACAGTAGGAAGTTCTCTAACGCACAGATGAACAATCGCACTACGGACAGGAAAGCATTGGCGATAGTTGACGCCCTTACAGCATTCTATCACCTCCTGGCAGAAAACCAATTCATCATAGTCACTGATCACCAGCCTCTGATGTACCTCACAACTAGCAGAAAACCAACAAAGAAGTAACCTAGGTGGCGAGGATGCATAGGCCAGTTAAGGACAAAACTCATATACCGGCTAGGACAATGGAACTATTTAGCCGACGCTTTATCACGCCTTCACACAGAAGACAAAAGCTATCCCCATACTGTGCAAGACCCTACTTAAGAAGATTCAGAGAATGACACTTCTCCTCTTACCCACTTAACCGAATCCGATCCAGAAGACATGTCTCGATTCGAGGTCCTCGAGGCTAACTAGAACCATAACCACTCATACGGCCGTAGCAACTGCAGAATCCATTGAGCTGCGCTTGATCCCCGCCATTACAGAAAGAAGAACCCTATCAACAATTGGGGAGACTATCGGAGCATCAGGAGGGGCCGGAGTGACGAGGAAATCACACGCTCAGCACAATACTGGTCCGATTGTTTTGTCCTAATGTGCCCCGCCCATGAAGATGATAACATTATGAATCAGGTATATGCAGGGGAGTTGAAGAGCAGCCCTCCACTCAATGAGCCCCAGCAAGGAGCAATGCAAGACGCTATGGTCCCAGAGACCGATAAGGGAACTATCCTCTCCCCTCGACCGCGTCCAGACCTGTCAAAGATCAAAAGAAGACTACACGGAGCCCTAGGCTGCACCACTACAAATCTTCCCTGCGCAAGCCCAGAGTGCCCGGCGCACCAGGCCCCCAGACCCTCACCTACCAAGCCCCTCAATGGAGGGCCGCTTGCGTCCCACAACCTTATTCAAGTTATTGAACCACCAAAGCTACCCCACTACGTCAGAAACCTCTACCAGGTATACAACGACATTGTAGAAGAGGAGGAAAGCGAGGTTACCAGGTGAGAAAGAATTGTGGATGAAAGAGAGGTGGTTTAAGCTATGAATTAGATGGGGACTATATCGAGGGAGCAGATGATCAAAGGGTACAGAAACGATTCTGTATACCAACTGGCTCAAGAGTCTAGCAACACCAGCCGAGGTGGAAAAATGCATCACTACCGCACTAGGAATGTCCCACTCTATACCACTACTTGAGGAGGAGAGGACTACCTCTACATACCGAAGGTAGATGGGATCAATGGAGAAACACTTGGGGAACTAAGGATTAGCCAGATCCACACCAAGGGACACCACTGGGCGGATAGGAACCTTCGGTATGCATCTGAATACAACTACTGGCCGGAAATGGGGAAGGATTTCAGGAACATTGTAACGAAATGCGAGCTATGTCAGGCCAACAAAGAATGCAACTCCCTACCAACCGGTGATGCCCAAACCCTCCCATTCCCATCCAAGATGTTTTCACCCTATACTATTAATTTTATAAGTCCTTATACCAAATTGAAGGGTCAGGATTCGGTCTTGCTAGTAATGGATCGAGCAGTGAGATTCAGCTGGCAGATCCCAATATCGGTTACTGCAACGGCAGTACAAACTACTAAGCTACTCTGGCACCATATTTTCATGCCTCATGGAGTACCTACCTCAATTGTCAGTGATGCTGACCCGCGAATCACCCCTAAGTTCTGGAAACAGACATTTAAGACCCTGGGCCGGAGATCGAACACATTATGGCTGCGCCCGGCGATCACCAAACAAATGGGCAGGCTGAACGGAAGATCTGGGAGCTCAAAACTGCCCTGAGAAAGATCACAAACCTGTGCCAAAGCAATTGGCTCACGTCACTCCCTGAAGTGATAGCATATTATAACGCTGGCGACGCTGATACTATCAACATGTCCACATACAAAGTTGTGTATGGTCGAGACTACCCCCTCTTAGACACCTGCTGAGTCTACCCTTCTGCGGTTCCTGCCTCTGATGATTATTACAACAGGCACCAGGAGATCAGGAATGCAGCGTACCAAGCCCTGAAGCTAGAGCGAGTTAGATCTACCTGGACTGCGGCTAAGAGAAGAGACCAAGTCAAACCTTTTGAGATTGGGGGAATTGTAATAATATTTGGTGACCAATTTGTCACGGAATCTGGCAGGTCCAGGGAGTTAAAACCACGATGGAGAGGCCTCTTTATCGTCATCGACTACGAGGAACATACTCAGAATTACACAGTTAGTATGGATTCAAAGATATATCGGCGGCAGAGAGGAGTATTCCACTGCTCAGTTGTCAAACCCTACCAACCTAACGACGATGTGCGATTCCCTGGAAGGCCCCAAACCAAACCGGCATCTATTCTAATTGATGATAAGAAAAAAGGGCACATTGAGACCATTCTTGACCATATGACGAGACATGGCAGAGGACAATTCTTGGTGAAAGGGAAAGTGTACCCAAATAGGGAAAATAGTGGGGCACCAGTCAAAGGACTTGAGAACGCGGAGGACCTGGTACAGGGATGGTGGACGGACAACATGACGGGGGAGCAATTTCCTACTGTTTTTTCCGGTTATATTACGGTAAGCTTTACTCCCACTAAGAATGGTTATGAATAGCATTCTGCGGAGCCAACTGTGGATTTGGGTTTCTGGGAACACCGTTTGGACACCGACTATGATCGCGAGGAGATTTAGGTTTCTTTGTTGTATGATTGAAATGATGTTTTCATTTTGTTTTCGGGGTGTAACCGGTACAGGTTATGTCAGGTTTCAAGTATCCTTTGATACTCAGTATGTGTTATGATTGAGTTTAATACCCATGATGTTTTATGTTTGGTTTCCCGTATCGTTTGATACTCAGTATGTTTTATAATTGAGTTTGATACTTATGATATGTTATGTTTGGTTTCGAGTATCGTTTGAAACTCAGTATGTTTTATGATTGAGTTTGATACTCACGATGTTTTATGTTTGGTTTCGAGTATCGTTTGATGCTCAGTATGTTTTAGTTATCTTGTGAAAGTATCGTTTGATACTTGATATGTTTTATGTAATCTTTCAAGGCTACTGTTTTGGGAGTCTTTGTGGTTATTGTTTACAAGGCTCCGGTTAGCCTGACAAGTCTATTTAAGACCTGCTATTTGCCCCACTTAGACAGGGCAGACTTCGACAGACAGAGTTTTCCATATAGTTGGTTGAACAGTTACTTCATCGGTTCGCTTCGCGAATCCAGTACAATCCAAACATACTTAGCTATTAGAAACTACTTGCTAGTTGCGATATAGTAAGAAGTTTGTTACAACAACTGAGTCTAAGCCTCCGGTACTTAGTCTCGTTACATACCGCACTTTGGTATAGAGATAGTATCATTACCCTATCGATTCCCACCACCACCCAGGAGGCGGTTACAACAGGCAAGAAAAATATTCGAAGCTATTGTGTTTTCTCCGTTGACTGAAGAAGCGTAGAACAAGAATATGGAAGGATGGGGGACATGGCAAGTTAGCTTTGGTCAGGAGTCGGTCCAGGTGGCAGGTTATTATTCATTTTCAACATCCTTACATTTTACAGAGGGTCACTTGAGAAATTAGCCCGACCAAAGAACACCATAAAAAAACCTAAGTACTTGCAGATCAATAGGCAAAAGAGTCACACAAAAGCTCCCTTGCAAGAGGTCGCGAGCAGTATACACACCTAGCATTTTCCAGTGTCATATCCTCGTTATCGCCTTGTAGCTAGCCAAGTTGTTGCTTGAGTGCGGTCATCTTTAATATTACAATTCTTAGCCGCGTATGTTTATTCGTATAGTAATATAGTTGTGAGAGGAAGCATAGTCCCTTAGTAACTTACATTAGCAGAGAGAGATTGGGTGGCGGACAATTCCTGTAATAGATACTTTCTTAACTTCTGGAGTCTTGCCAGTTTCTCCCGCGCGAGGGGCCTTGTCTCCTGTGCTCACCTGGTTTTTGATTCGCAGTTCGGCTAACTCCTCTTCAACTATTCTCATTTTGACCAGTGATTCGTTCTGGGAATTTGTAAGCGCCGCCTCCTTCTTCTTAACTACAGCTTCAGCGGTGCCCAATTGCTTCTTCAAAGTTGTCACTCGTCCCTTTGAGTCCTTGATAGCAATTTCAATCGCCGATTCCTTAGCCTTGATAAGCTCTTGAAAACTGTCGACTTGTACCTTGAGTTGGTCCATCTCGGCTTCGAGGGCAGACTTCTCTTTGGTAACTATTTCTAACTGTTAGATTTCTCTGTGCTATCGGCTTCCAGTGAGGAGACCAATTGGTTAGTTTTCTTGAGATCAGTTTCCTTTGCCTTCACAGCCTGAAGAGTAGTCTCCTTCTTCGTTTCTAGGATATTGAGCTCTCCCTTCAAAGATTCTAGCTCAGCGCTAATAGACGTCACAGAGGCTTCCTTCTCTTCCTTATGGACTTCCTTCTCCCCATTGAGGGATCCGTTCTCACACACTAGGGCAGCCTTCTCTTCCTCCAAAGCTTTCTTCTCCTTCTTGAGAGCAGCCAACGTAGATTCAATTTCCTTCTTTTCAGATTCAAGTTTTTCAATGACTCCGTCCCTGCTTGGCATACCAGACTCCCCAGCCCCAAGCCTATCCTTCAAGCTCTTGATTTCATGCTTCAGGTGATAAGCCTCCACCCGATAGATTAGTTCCATAGACTTGTAATCAACCTCCATCGACGCTCAGAGATCCTTGACCTCTTCCTCTAACTTCTCAATCGATACAGTCTTATCGACCACCTCCTTCTGGGGCTCCGAGGCCTCCATCTCAACAACTGAAGCCATCTCGAGAAGCTCCTTATTTAAAGTCTTCTCCTTTGCAACCTCGGACTTGAGTCAACATTTAGACGCCTCAGCTCCTTGTAACGATACCTGCAACATTTTGATCTCAACCTTGGATGTCTTAATCTGAACAAGTTCTGCCTTTGCTATCTCAAGGTATTTCGAAAGGGCGTCGAAAGTAGATTGATCAGGGACCACATCCAGGACGGCCTGTAGCTCCACCCAGGAGGCTTTGTCAGTTGCAAGTTGGCCCTCAAGTGAAGAGAAGGTAAAACTATGGCTCTGCAATAACTCTGCCTCGCTTTCCTCCGCCCCTTTAAGCTCCCCAGCCATATTGACAATCTTGGCGGCATGTGCCTCTCTGGTTGAATCTAGTTGGGTAACAAGTGCCTCGTACTTTTCGGAAAGGTGAGAATACTTTTCCTCGTTACGAGAAGTGAGCGAAGCCTTTAATTTCTCGATTTCCGTAACACGCTCAGCCCACTCAAAATCAAGGGCAACCTTATGGGCTTGCTCAAGCTGAGAAGCCGGCTGTGTAAATGTTAGTGAGTTGACTTTTGGAAAGAAAACAGTTGCTACTGACCTTAGCGCTATCTGCCATATCCTCAATAAGCTTTTCAAAACCCGCTTTGAGTTTTGCCAGCTCACCTTCCTTGTCCTGCGATAAATATTGTGAGCAAAAAACAAATAATGTGCACACATATGGAACAAACCACCAGTTCCTTATTCAAGGCCTCCAAAATACTCTGTAGGGCTGCGACTTCTTCCTTCCTTTGCTCCTGTGCCGACTTGATTTGAGCTTCGGATTGCTCCTTAACCAATTCCAATTTCCGTGGGGGTTCTTGGATCTCCTCTTTTTTGCTACCTACCTGGGCCGTCAAATTGTTAACTTGTTCCTAGTTTGACTTGGTCAAATGGTCGATCTTGCTTTCCCATTTTTTGACCTTGCTTTCAACGGTGCCAGAAGCTTCCTTCCTCAGGACTTCAATGGTTAATTCAAACTGCTTCTGCTGAGCTTCGTTCTCCTATTTGACAGCTTCAACTTTTTTCCGCCGCTTCTTTCTGAGTAGTCTCCCAAGCTTCAGCGCTTTCCAACTTAGCAGCTTCAATCTTCTATAGCAGATCCTCCTCCAATACCTTAGCGGCAGATTTAGCTTCTTGAAGTTGGGCAGACAAAATCTCAGAACACTTTTCTAACTGCTCTCGGTGCTCTTGAAAAAGCTTCTCAAGTTTGGCCTCAGACTTCTCGGCCACAGTTTTCTGGGTATTAACTGCCTCTGCCAATTCCGCTACGTGTTTCTCTCACAGTTCTTGGACAGCTTCTTCACTAGCCTTACTTTCAATCTCTTCAGTAAGCTTGTTGACAAGGCCTTCAGTATCAATGCAGCTCTGGCTGTTGGTCCCTTCTCAGGTGCAAGAGGAGTATTAAGAGCCACAACCACCTTTTGGAGATCGCCGGTCTCAGTTGCGGCCTTTGCCTCAGTGTCCTTAAGAGCCTTTCGCAGAATTAGTTTATAGCCCAACATTGTATCGAAAATAGAAATACCTTTTCAACCAAGGAAGTGTTATTCAATAACTCCTCAGCATGGTGTGCTTCTAGAGACTCAAAGGAAGTTTTCAGAACATTAATCTGTATGAGAAGGTCTTTTTCTTTTGCACCAAAGCCATCCTCAAGAGTTTTGAGTTCTTTTCTATGCCTAGCAATCATCGTATCATTTGGATCCCTCATCCTTACCATAGATTCCGCGGCCAGGGTTGCAAACTTTGCCTCAGCATCGTTACAATGGGCCTGTAGCTTCTCGCTCTGTATATAATTTGTTAGCCTCAGATCTGCTATGGTCTAATATGCGATAAAATCTCACTCCTTCTTGAATGATAGTAATCCTTGTTTTAAGTTCTGCCAGCTCGAACTCCAACTGTTGAGTAGCTGTATTGGCATCACCATTGGTGGCAGCCGGCTTCGAAAATCATTCCGAAAGCACCTTGTTCTTTTCCTCCAAGTCAGACACTTTGTGTAACCTGCTCCTGAGTATCGTGAGATTCCCAGAGGGAGATCTGGCAATACTGTAAGGACAGGGAGGAGAAGGGTCAATGGAAATCTCCACAAGAGATATAACACAGGTTAGGAACTAGTAGAGTGACTGTTCAACAGGTATATTTAGGTGAGGGATCCTGTAAGGCTTGAGAGTTCGAATCCTTAAGGGATTTCGAACTCTTTAAATACAAATAAATCACAACCTATATATCCTGTCCAAACGAGAATGCTAAGCTACGCTAAGGCAGAAGCAAATATTACTAAGTCCTAAAACAAAGGTGTAGATGCGACAGGATATAACTAACAAACAAGTCATGGAATCAAACAAGTAAGCGATCGCTACTAATGTACTAAACTAGTAATACATTAAGTTTCCCTATTGGGTAGAAGGAATGAAAGGTAGTAATAAGCGAACTAAGAAAAGTACTACCTAAATAGGAAACTATAACAATAGGGAATGTACCAGGTAAGGAATGATTTGTTACTAGGGAAATCTTAATTGGCAATATCCAATGTCATGTTGAGGAATAATAACGATAATAGTAGATTCGGTTACATTCCCTCTAATAGAAAAGAAAATAAAAGGTGAAAGGTTCCCGTTAGGTTTCCAACTCAGACGCGTCAAGGGAAGGAAGGGTGTAATAGGCTTAGGTCTCAGAGTAGTCAGAGTCTTGGATAGGTGTCCTGAATCCGTCCGGATCAAGCTCTGGCGATAGAGGAATGTATTCAGGGGTCTGCACTGTCCAAGTTGACCAACATTTGTTATGAGTCCAGGGGAGGTAGAAGGGAATGGTTTCGTTATAGGTGTCAAACCTGTAAGTTCCAAGGGCAGTGCGGGCTCCTTCAACGACATTGAGAGGTTCCCAGGTAGCTTCAATTTCATCATAGTCGTTCCAATGGATTAGGAATTGGCCTTTCTTTCGGTAAATTTGATCTTTGAGAACCTTCTCAACTTCCTATTCTTCTTGTCCTGAGGCATTGATGGTGACGTGTTCTTTGGAGCTGGGTTCAGGGAGGCCTGGGAAAGCTTTGAGGTCTGGTCTGAGGTAGATTCGAAGGAGTGTGTGATGAATCCAAGGGTGGATGCCTTGAATGATAGCAGGAAGGTTGAGTTTGTAGTTATTGTGTCTCTCAGGTTCTCTGGAGACTGAAAAGGGTCCTAATCATGGTCCAACTAGTTTGTGGTTTGGTCCAATCTTGTCTACATAGGGTTCGGATCTGAGGGTAACTTCAGTATTGCCTGGGGTAATAGCTGGTCCTTCTTCACGTCTTTTCCGGGTAGTAGTGGTCTGGCGAGCTTGTGCTTTCTAGAGGGCGGTTCTGGCGAGCCGCTGGCGTTTCATGATTTGAGAAGCTATGTCATCAGCAGATGGGATGGTGGTAGGGAGGACTTTGACACTAGGGAGGAGGTTGATAATTCGTCCAAAGGTAATTTCAAATGGTGAGAGTTCAGATGAATCGCCAGGAGCCGCATTGTTAGCTATTTGACTATGAGCAAGGTGGCCAGTCCACTTGGTGCCTTTGGGGTTAACGAAATTGCGGAGACACTGGCGTATCGTTCTGATTCTGCCTTCTGTTGCGCCATTGGTCTGGTGATGATAAGCGGTAGCCATGTTGGGATCAATTTTGATATTAGCCATGAATTGAATCCAGAAGCGGGAGGGGAACTTGTGGTCGCTATCTGAGACGATAGAAGGAGGGAAACTATGGACAGAGAAGATTCGTTCAATACGCAGGTTTGCAGTTCCAACTGCGGCGATATTCTGGGAGACTGGGGTGAGGTAGGTGAACCCTGTGAAGCGATCCAACACAACTAGGATTACTTCCATCTTATTGTCGCTAGGGAAGGGTCCTGCAAAGTCTATTGCAATTGAAGAGAAGGGTTCTCTAGGGACAGGGAGAGGGGTCACAACTCCGTCAGGGAGGGTAGTAAGTTGCTTGTTCATCTGGCAAAGGTGACATCTGTGAATATAGTCATTGAAATCACTTCTCATAGACATCCAATGGAAATGTTTGCAGCTGTATTTGAAGCCGTTCTGTGCTTCCATATGGGCCATTTGTTCATGGGTGATTCGAATGATTTCGCTCCTGATGTTGGTTCCTTCATAGACTACTGTATAGGGAAGATATGGACAGTCTCGACTGTCATCCTCCTCACTTTTAGGAAGAAGTCCGTCAATGAGTATCTAAATGGAAGGCTTGGGGTTCTTGCTGATGATGTTATAGAGAAGATAAGAGGCTGTGGCTTTCGAAGGCTGTTATACCACTTGCCTTTGAGGTGTTAGGAGAGTTGGAAGGTGCGAATATCAAGGGCTCTGGAGGGCTAGTCAGGGAAAGGGTTATCGTAATCGACTGGGGCATCAGAGACTGGTAAGTCTTCTTCCTGAGCAGTATGGTTTGATGATAGTCCATTATCCTTATTGATTATAGTATGGAAGGGTGGATATCCATCATTATTGGTGAAGGCGGGAGGGATAGTCCATTAATCGTCATATCATCACTTTGGGTTGTGGGGAATAATGAATCATGAGGTGGAGTAGAGGGGGCTAGAGGCAGGGATATGGCGAGGTCCAGAGGGGTAGTAGTGGCAGTCTTTTCCTTCAATATGGGATTCACCTTTGTCCCATACACACTGTGCCCAGTGTTTGGCTCTATGACCTGTAGAGATAAGAAATCATTCCAACTGATCTCAGGGAGGATTTGAATGGGTAAAAGATAGAGTGGTTTGGTATCCTGAGCTGGCGAGGGCAATCGATTCCAGTTTGGTACTGGAGTGATGAATTCTGCCAAAGCAGTTGGTGATCGGGTTAAGGCGTAAAGACTGTTTTATCTGGTTTAAAGGGCTGTGAATTCTTGACGCAAGTGCAGCAAGCTCTGTCTGAACTGCTTGAATGAGAATCGGAGTTTCTGTAGGGTCATGAGATTGTCCTTGGGTACTGGCTTTGTAGCTCTGCATGGCGTCGATATCTTTTTCAAGGCTGTTTGCCATCTTATGAAGTCCTTGTTCAAGAGGATCTGGGTGGTCATCATTTTCTTTCTCCTTGGGCGAGTCTAGGATGAGGACATCTTCAACGTTCCATATTGATAGATGTTTGGGTATAGAAAAGGGGTCAAGAGGTGTTGGGGAGAAGAACGAAGTTTCTTTAACTGGATCCAGGGTGTGAGCGAGGTGGAGGTTGTGTTTGACGCTCCTTGTCATGGCAGAATAGAGTTCCTTTCTGGCTTGCTTCTCAGTGGGGTCAACTAGGATCATGTTAGAGCATGCTTCTCGTTCTTCATATATCCTTGAGAGGGTATCTGCAAGGACATTGTCCTTTCCTGGTTTGTGTATGGTGATGAAATTGTAAGATTGGAGGAACATTCTCCATCTTGTGTCGCGGTTAGGGAGATTTGTCTGTGACAGGAAGAATGAAAGTGCTTTGTTTTCCGTTACGAGAGTGAAGCTTGTAGCTTAAAGCATAGGGTGAAATGACTGGATTGCATCCACTATAGTCAGAAGTTCGAGTTCATGTACAGGGTAGTGCAGCTGACTTGTTGCGAATTTTCAACTATGAAATGCCGCAGGGGGAGCTTTCTCAGGTGAGGGTCCTCGGCCTATCAAGGTGCCTGCTGCAACTTTAAAAGCATCGGTCAAGAGGTATATTTGGGTGGCGTGATTGATAGTCAATTGGGCGGAGTGTGGGAATGTTTTTGGCTAGGTGTTTGAGCTGTTGGAACGCTTTCTCATGCAGTGGTCTCCATTCAAATGCGTTTTGGGGAAGCAGATCCGATAGTGGGGCACGAGCAGTGGCTAGGTGTGGTAGGAATTGTCCATGATATATTAGAACACCAATAAAAGTTTTTAATTCATTTTTCGATTTGGGGGTGTGCTAGTCCGGGAATCCTTGTATTTTCTCAGGATCTGCATGTATTCCTTGATTGTCTATAATATGTCCTAATAAACAGAGCCTATCGGCGAAGAAATTGCATTTGAATGAGAAGGCTCTAATGTGGTGGTCCTGTAATCTCTGACAGACCTGGCGGATATCACGAACATGGTTTTCAAAAGAGTCTGTGAAGATTGTAATATCGTCTAGGTATGCCAAAACTGTTTTTCCTATGAGTCTATCAAGGACATACTCAATGGCTCGCATAGTTGTAGAGGGTACATTGGTGTCTCCTTGCATCATTATCCTGCATGCCAAAGTCGCAAAGGGCGTTTTAATGGTATTGAGTGTTTCATCTTCAGGGGGTACTCCAATTTGGAGGTAGCAGTTTGATAGATGGATAGTGGATTGGTATTTGGCTCTGGCCATAGTTCTAAGAATCATGGACTGATGGGGAATTGTGCCATCGTTTTTGATTGTGATATCGTTTCTGGGTAATAGGTCTGCTAGGAGTCTAATTTCGCCATTAGGGTTGAGCTTAGGGAACATGTTGATAGAGTTATTGGCTTCGCAAGGGTAGATGATATTTTTCGCTTTCCAGTCCTTGATAATTTGTCTGTAGGCAGGGAGAATGCTGTCAGGAACTGTGAACATTTTGGGACTTGATGGCATTGTCCCTTTGATCAGATTAAGGTGGTGGTTAATCTGGCGCAAGGGCGGTACTACAGGGATTTTCTTGGCTGGAGAGATATCAGGAAACTTGGAGATCAAGTCACAGGCTTCTGATTTTGTCATGGTGGAGAACCTAGCTTTGTTTCCTTGCCTGCAAGAGAGGGTAATTTCTTTTTTCGGGAATGAAATGATGGAGTTTCCACAATCGATTACAGCGTAATGAGTGGTAAGATATGGCATTCATAGGAATATATCATAGTTGTCGAAAGAACATACTAGAGCATTGGTAATATCACCGGTTTCATTATCTACTTGGATGACTCGTTGAGATTTGTAGTTTATGGTTGAGCGAGATCCTTGGACAGCCATCTTTAAACTGATACAGGTATCGAGGTCCTTGATAGGGATTTGGAATGTGGATATCAATTTTGCAGCAATGAGGTTATCCCCCATGGTTACTAAGTCAAAGAGAACTTTTGTCTTGTCTCCATTAACGGTAATGTAGTCTGCGAGGACTTTGTTTTCGTTGTCAGATAGTCCTATATGGTTGGATGTATTAGTAACTGTCAGAAACGGAGACTAAGCAAGGCAGACTCTCAGATGACTAATAGTTATTAGTCATTGGTTTGTTATCTGTCAAGCAATGAGATTAGTTGACTGCTAGGAATTTAGATGACGATGCAATAGCATGTCAGTGGTTTATTGCTATTGGTTGATATCTAACATGGCTCACGTTTGTGGTCAGGTGGTTTAAGTATTTCGCAAATGAGTCCTAGTTATTAGCCATAGGTTTGACGCATGCGACCCCGTCAGGGCAGACAACTTGTGTTATGGGTTTTGATGAGGGGCAAGATACGGCGCAGCTGGCTTGGAGGGGTAAGCTGATGGATTTCACACTATAACTCACTATAAGTTATGAGTTGCGTGACGAGAGGGTATGAGTCACACAGGGTTAGGGTTGAGGGAAGAAGCCCTAGATAAGGGCACCCTCGGGGCATGGGATGTGGGTAAAGCTGCTCGCCCTCTACCACCCCCCCCGACATTCTACTCAAATGCATACCCCGCTTTGCTTACAGGACATCTTCCCATGCCTTATCCCCCTATCCGTCCCGTGATGGAAGTCCCCCCCATCCCACCTGGCAACCAGGGCTTGGCAGCTGCCATCTCCCGTGCCAACACCCCCCTCCTTCAGGAACCCTCCTCCCCCTCCCCCTCAGCCCAACCGTCACGCCCTCTCGCTTTCTTGGCAGAAATCTTCATGGAGACCAGGAACAGCCTCCAATTGAAGCCTGACTTGGTTCAAGACCTCTCCCCCCACGCACTGCAATCAATAACCGCCGGCGAATGCTCCATCCTCTCAATCCTGTGTGCCACAGTTTCCGGCATAGTGGCCATCACCAGCCAGCTAGACACCTTTAACACCCAACTCGCGGGGATCGGCAAGGAGAACAAGAAGCTCGGCTCCGACCTCCACGACCTCTCCTCCAAAGTGGCCAATGAATCGGCAAGCCAGGAGGACATCGGCCCACTGCAAACCGCCCTACGTGACCTGTCACATTGCGTGACAACCACGCCGCCCACGGCTCGCCCCACGGCCCCCATTATTCACCCCTCAGCCCCCACGGCCCCCACGGCCCCCCCGCAATACCTCCCTGGAAGAGGTCAACCCACCACCCCCGCCCAACCAAGAGGCCCTCCCCCTCAACCCCGAGCGTCCTCTCACGCTCGCCCACTGGCCCGTCCCCCCCCTCCCTCACCTCAGGAAAACATTGACCCCTCCGTCCACTGTCCATTCTATGACACCAAACTCAAAAAGATGTTCCGCAACCCCGAACAGTATGCCAAGGCCTTCCCACATTCATGGGAGGCGGACCAGTTCCACGCCAACCAATACGACCTCTTCATTTTCACCCCTGCCATCCTCCACCGGGACTACGCTCCTAGAACCACCCCCACCTATGCTCAAGCGGCCCGCTCCGGCCCAGGAAAAAGAAGAAAAGGAAACAAAAAGGCCTCGGCCACAGAGGTAGCGAGGACAGGGGACAATGAGATAAGAACTTCATCATCCCTTCCGTTGGCCTCAAGACCATTCTTCGCCCCCAGATCCGGACCCGCTCCCAACACCCTTGCTCAACGCATAGCTGCCTCCTTCCCGGACATAGCTGCCACCACCCTCACCGAATCCAACTGCCTCCTCCCAAAAGGCATCAACGCAAAGGTTAACAACAGAGGCGCTGTCTCCCTGACAAGCACTAACTCCAACACTCCAGCTGAATCTTAGGCCCGGTATTTTGATGCTCTCACCCGCCGCCTCAACCAGTCCTGCCCCATCGGAAACAATCTCTGGCTTACGTTTACCCAGGCGCCAACCGCTGTACAGTTGGAAATTCACGCAATCCCGACCCACATCCTCCCGGACGACGACGAACAACTGTTCACCTTCCTCAAGAACTCCATCCTCAACGCGAACGCGGTTGTGATTGGCGCGGCATGGGACCTTAACCAGAGCCGAGCTGCTGGGCTCGCCAACCAGGCCACTTCTGTGGTCATCTCCGTCAACCACGACGACGTTCCACGCCTCCTGCCAGCTATCTTCCTCTTCTCCAAGCGGCTCAAGGTCGAGAAAACGACTCAAGCTAACCGCTACACCCAATGCACCAACTGCTACTGGTTCAGACACGCCTCCGCCTGATGCGCCCAGAAACACCCCACCTGCCCATACTGTGCACTTCATCATATTCGGTCGGCACACAGATGCCAAAACCCCACCTGCCCCTAGGGCGGCGACTCCAAGGCCGTCTCCGGCGGCTGTCCCACCTCCCCCCCCCACTGCCCCAAATGTGGTGACGACCACAATGCCTTCTTCAGGCAATGCAGGGCTAGACCAATCCCGCCTCCTCAACCCGAGGCCCTCCCACCTTCCAACGAAGAACTATCTGATGCCTCCTGTGACAGTGAGGAAGCCATAGATGTGAGCTATGATGGCCGCCCAACACCCTCTACTCCCGAAGCCCCTTCAGCTCAAACCATGGATCTATCCACCCCCAGACCACCACAACAAACCAAGTACATCCCCGCCCCCCCCAGCGGGCCCTAGCGGGTACCTACTGGCCAGGCCCCGCTGCCAGTGACCCCTTCAAAACCCGCGGACTCGTCCCGGAAATGATTGAAAAACCTCACTCCATTCTCCACCATGGGCTACCTCCGGCGACTAACCTTACTCTTGTTCAACACAACAGCCTGGGTAGCTGGGATGTGTTCCTCTCCTTGTTTTCCTCCCTAGTGGAAGGCCCCCCAACCGATATCGTCCTCTTACAGGACGCCCCTTCTGTCACAAACGGTGACTAAGCAGGGCAGACTCTCACATGACTAATAGTTATTAGTCATTGCTTTGTTATCTTTCACACTATAAGATCATTGACTCATAGGTTTTGACATGACAACACAATAGCGTGTCATTGGTTTATTGTTATTGGGTGATAATTGACATGACACACGATTGTGGTCATCTGGTTTATGAATTTCACACATGACTCATAGTTATGAGTCCCGGGTTGCACGCATGTGACCCCGTTGGGGCACATGATTGGTTTTATCAGTTTTGATTGGTTGAAAGGTATGGCGCAGCTGACGCGGACTGGTCAGCTGGTGGATTTTACACTATGACTCACTATGAGTCATGAGTCGCGTGACGAGAGAGTATGAGTCACGCAGGGTTAGGGTTAAGGGAAGAACCTCTATATAAGGGCACCCTCGGGACATGGGGTTTGGGTCACGAACCATCTCCTCTACACACCCGGCGATTGAAATCTCAACACCATGAGAATTCATCGTCAACATCCTCCACCACCACCGCACTCTCAGTGAGCTGCACCCGCACTCTCCGTGAGCTGCTCCCTCCCCCTCCCGCCTTACTTCCCTTATCATGTCCTCGGGCCCTGGCGTCCTTGTTTCTAGGGGTCGTTTGGCTCTCTCACCCCCTCTTTCTGCTCGCGCTTCGCTGCCTCACTTAGCGTTTGCACGGTCGGCAACACCCTTTCGCCCATGTTACAGACGGCTGGGACTACAGTTCGCAGTAGGAGAAAACCTTTCAACAGGCCACGGTCGATTTCTCCGTTCTCTTCACTTCCGCTAGAGGCTGCCTAGTAAGACACGCACACGGTTACCGATAGTTTCCACGGTTATTGGGTCTACCCCTCCTCGCCCCCTTCAGGTCTCGTCCCGTTGCTCGGTTACAGCTACAATCCACTCACTCGGCTAGCACCCTACTGCCCCCTCGCCTCACCTTGCGACTTCTCCACGGTCGCGCCCCTCGGTTACGCTCAGTCGTCGTATTGCACTGCCTCGGTGGCGGATGTCAACGCCTTGGGTTCTGAGTAATGCTTGCAACGCCGCAGCGGTTTAGTGGCTCCCGCGCCCCCATTGTTCTTCTTTCATTGTCGGTTACTTTGGGTTTCATAGTGGTTATAACAATTTATTTTATTTTGTTGTTGATGGTGTCTTCGGCAAGGGTTTTCCTGTTGATTCCTCCCCGTGTATTTATTTGATTTTCTTGTTCCGCCCCTTCAGTCGGGATTTGATTTCCTATTTTGCACGGCTGGTGTGCGGTTGGTCTCGTACCATAGGGACTTGGGTTGATGGCTTTTTCCCTGGCGCCGGGT
>Ga0307507_10003587_pt1 | contig 29579 bp, 32 predicted proteins | sample 7_EM_MG_FD_207223 | JGI IMG/M metagenome (GOLD analysis project Ga0307507, IMG submission 207223) | Populus trichocarpa ectomycorrhiza microbial communities from riparian zone in the Pacific Northwest, United States - 7_EM | ecosystem: Host-associated > Plants > Roots > Unclassified | place... | reverse complement strand
AGGTTAATGGTGTCCTATAACACCCCCATCTTTTCCACTTCCCCCTGATCGATCAGCATAGATCAGAGTTTTTATCCTTGTTTCGCCACCAAAAGTTTTCCGCCCTTTATGACCATACCCGAGTACTCTAGGAGTGCGATGCGGTATTCTAGAATCCAACTCAACTTGAACTCTTGCTATATACATGACATCATGCGGTACAATTTATTGGCATGTTTTCGGCCGGCCCCGGATAATCTTGGCTTCCTTGGCTTCCTTGGCTTACTTAGTCAGTGTGGATGCGGCTCAACCTTAAAATCCATAGAGTGCCGCAACGTGTTCGTTTACCAGCACGGTACCATGCGCAAAAGTTCATATTTCCCCAGTCAATGACGGTGCCATAGTACTCGTAGGCCGTCATAAATCAAGCTTTCTAGATATGATCCCGGATTTTTGGTCCGACAGTTCGGCAATATTACTCGTACACAAGCTCTTGGGAGATGAAGAATACCCGCTAAGGGTTTCGCGTCGGACCTATTTCTACAGAATCCATCCTCTCCTATAACAAGTTCAGATAGTTCATGTAGAAAATATAGAGCTGCGGATACTTCGCAAGCTCGTTAGAGATAACGAACAGGCCAATGAAACGACCGAAAGGAAATCGCCTGAAATTTGCGGTATGATAACTTTCGAATGGCGCAGTTCTAAAACAACCACATCTGCGAAGAAAATCCACCCCGCAAACTATCGCACACAAAATCACCCAAAGACCACCATACACCAAGCAACTGCTTTTTAGAAGAAGGAAAAGAAAATTTCATCCTGGCCAACACTGGAAGGCCAAACTTAAAGACATGAAATAATGAATGCAAAGGACTAAAACCCAAGATAAACTCCCTGTAACAATAAATCAATCCAACCATTCCACCCAAATCGGAAACATCATTAAGCAAGGAAATAATCCATCTCGTACATACAACGTAAAAAAAAACCCGCACAGACAACCGTAAGAAACAACCTTCCCCCTGCAGTGCGTCTTCTGGAAGCCTGGGAGATCACGGGAGCTCCATCAGTCGTAAAAGGTGATGTGGGGAGTGAGAACGGCCCTTGTCCCCGCTGCGCGCTATCAAACGGATTCTACGAGAATCCTAATAGGGGAAAACCCCCCCCCCGAAATGCCACGCTTGTCAAGTTGTTTTAATTAAAATGCAAGCCAGACGTCCTGTCCACACCTATCGATTGACAAGGGCGTCAGTACAACGAGGAAATCCAGACTGCACCAACACAAAGACAAAAATGTCAACAAACCTGCACACCACATGGGCACACCCCACATCTCTCGATACCATCATTCCACACCCCTCACAGCACCTCCATCCAGCCCTACCGGATAATCGCTGGTACCTGATCTCCTGTTTGTTCTCATCGCTATCGATTGGGCACGGGTTGGTGGAAGTGTGCGGATTACTCCTCTTGCAGAGTGTACACGTTCCCTGGAAGCAGGTACTACAGACAGCGGAATCCTCCTCCTCATTGATCTCCTCCGGCGGGATAAACACTTGTCTCCCCAACGACTTGCAATGTGCACAGTAGATAGGATCGCTAGTCCTCTCAGCCAATATCTCCAGGTACCTTTTCCGGAAATCGGTATGACCACCAGAATCCGGCATCTCGAGCTCCTTCGGTATGTATCCTGCGAGGAAGTCACCAGCGAAGGCCATTGTCAACTCCTGACCGCAGCATCGCGGTGGGAGTATGCCCTCGGGATCGTTCATGGCCCGAGTGTAGGTTTTTTGCAGGCACGTTTTGCAGTAGCTGTGTCTACAAGCCGGAATAGTCTTGACGAGAGCGTTTTTGAAATACGTCATGCAAACCGAGCAGCGGGCTTTTCCAGCTGTATTGGGATGGAGATGGTCAGCGAACCGTTAGACACACTACAAATGTTGGTGGGAAATGAAACGGGAAACGGAAAACGGGAAACAAGAACGTGTTCAAAATGAGAGTCGCAAGCGAGGGCTAGGATGGATACAACATCTTAAGGAAGGCTAACTACCTAGACGCTGACCGCGCCGAACCAGGTTGGCTACTCCTCGCCTTATCGAAAACCCCATCGTACCGTATTTGTTTTATCCCGCGAACTGGACGGGGGATCTCGGTTCCGTTCTCCTAACCGTCCTCGAAAGGGGGGAGAATAGAGTTTACAACAGCCTTGGACTGGCGGGCCGGATGCAAAATTCAAAGAAAATGAAAAAAATAAAAAAAACTGCGAAAAGGGAAGAGAACGACACGTCGTAGGATGGATGAAGGAATTTAAGTGTGAAGCGAGCAGATTTGCTGGAAAAAATGTCTTTTTGTCTTTTGCGCTTCCCCCCTCGCTCGGCTGCCTAATCTCTGTCTTTCCTTCCAGTCTTGAGAAGGGCAGTACGGTACCGATACAGGTAGGAGCAGAATCGTCCTACTGACCCAGCCGCACATCAGCCTCGCTTGTTTAGCACGCGGGGTTGTGACACAGAACCCTCCACCAACTTGGTGGGCGCTGATGCAGTGAAAAAATTTGGTATTCGTTGTGAAACAGCTGGCTGGCTGGCTGGCCGGGGCGCAAGTGCTGTGCCCTGGGCAAGAAGGTGATCCTCTGCCCTATTTGATAGATGAGACGCAACGGCTCAACCCAACACCATTGGATGCTTGTCTTCAACTGAGAGGTATCATTGATATTCATAGTCCTCTTCTTCTCCAATTTCGCTGGAGCGCCATTGACGAATTATGTTGATAAACCCCGCTGTCACGTGATGATAACAAACACTTATTTGTTGGGGGCTCTCTCCAAAACGACAAAGTATCAAAGGTACCAATGACTTTTGGACGATCTTTGAACGAAGGATCGTAGGGTTTGAGAATGTCGACCCACAATTTCAAGGTGCCAATAAGTGGAATCTTTTTTGGACAATTATTCGTGAGTAATTTGTTCCACTCTAGTGCCTGCTGGTACGCTAAGAGCGCGATAGTCGCAACCAGGATCCTGGGAGTAAGGGTCACGTTTAGTCACTCGTATTGTTCTCCCCTCCGCAGCGGCTTAGTGAAATACCGTGAAAATTCGTGTAATCCGCAATTTCTGCCAGGCCTTTAATATCCGCGTTTAGAGACAAACCCCCCTTGAAGCGGAGTAGAGTTTACCTGACGCGGTATAACCTGGGCGAGCTCATTAAATTTTGTTGACTAGCTTAGCAAAGCCTATTGTAGTTTAGCTGTGTTGCTTATCAAATAGGGGATTGTGTTTGGATGCGTCAGCAAAATCGAAAAAAACCCATGTCCACTAATCCCATACAAATCCCTGCAGAGACAAGGATCATCTTTTCAGATTCTCATAGACATACCGGAGCACAGAACGAGTAAATTCTGGTACGGCAATCTCCCCAGGTACATCAAACCGGGCTTCTCATACAGGCACAACAGCCCAACCCTCCTCATGACCGCCTCATCTCCATCTTTCTCCCCTCCCTCACGTTCAGGATAATGCTCAGGCAAATAGGCAGAAACCCCCCACCTCACCTCGGTACCGAGATCCTGGTTTCCCTCGCAGACAACCAACCCCAAGGGACAGGCGAGCGATTGTCCCACCCCAAGGACTTGCACGGCCCTGCTCCAGAGCCAAACCTTAATGCCCCTCCCCCCCCCCCGAGGCTTAGATCACTGCCACAGTGGCTCTTACTAGAAGATCGATAAACAATATCTTCTATCCGCAGCCACTGCCAACTCCGCCCCCCAGACAGTACTACGCCTCCCCCTCCTCGAATGATCGGTTCGTAAAATCCCCACAAGCTGATCGTACTATTAGGCCACGTCAAAACCGAGAGTGAACTTAGTTACGGTATGATAGAAGCAAGATAAAAGTACAGCAAGGCCAAACAGGATCGATCAGCCCCACGAGAACCGTGTGTGCGGGTGATCCGGCTATAGTCTAGGGAATATTGTGATGGTGGTGGGAGCGGTGTTCTTGCCATGGGTTTGTGAGCTTGGCTGAGTGTGTCATAAAGAGTCACTCGAATCATGGACTACGTGGTATATTGTTTCTAGGTCTCGTCTTGGGTAAGTGGTGTGCGAAGGTCATTGGATTTAATTTTAAGCGATGTTGTTGGGTTGGTGGGGTATGGTAGTGATGTGGTGATAGGTGTTGATCAGGGGATGCAACGGTCATGGAATGATAGAGTGCCTCCCGTTATCTTATTACTAGGTCTATCGCGGCATTCAAATTGTGGACACAAACATAGATGAGCCTCACGAACCAGCTCGCATTCCCGCCAACGCACCAAAGTAGTCGCTCCTAATCACGGAAAAACCTCGCGGCCTCAAAGAATATAGGAGGAGGAGAGAGCTTTATTTCGCACACCACTATAAACACGAACACCATCCAACCCCCTCCCACAGCCACCATATCACCATCCCTAATTGATCGTAACCCCACTGATCCCAACGGTAATAATCTCCGGCCTCTCCTTTCCGGTATAATAACTATCACTGGACCCCTCCTCCACGGTGCCGATCAGCGCCTGCAGTGCCATAAACTTCTCTCTCAACCCCCCATGGAAGAAGTCGAAGAGACGGTCAAACTCCATCTGATCTTTGATCTTCTGCATCCGGGCAAGGATGCAATCATCGCAGGGGCGCCTCTGGTGCTCGAGATTGCGCGAGTCCGGGGACATGATGCGGGCCTGGCAGCCGATGACGAGGCGCTCCAGGACTTCGGGTTTTTGGACCTCAAGTGCGATTCCGAGAGTGTGTGCTTGGCGGGTGAGGATGTTTTGCACCTTGCACGGCATAACTGGGAGGTCGCTGAGGAGGATGTGGCCGCAGCTGAAGATTAGGCAGGAATGGTAGCACATTTTGTTTTTTTGGTGGTAGTAATGGCGGTATGAGTGGCGATAGGATAAGAGGAGATAAGTGATGGAGGTGGTACGATCGTGTGCAGGTGTGTTGACGACGGGAGGAGATGTCGAGGTGTATGTTCTTCTATTTGAGGTTGCTAGCTAACGGCTACTTAAGTAGTGAAACTCTGCTACTACATGTATAGCCCTATGTCTCCGCTCATGCCTTATACATCCGCTCATGCCCTAGTGTGCTCACTCGTCCACACTTCTGTGTTCCTTCATACTATTGCGCTTCCTGTTACTTGCGCTCCTCGATACCGCTAATACAACGTTCTACTACTGGGATTATTATACCATCAGAGGGAAGACAGGAGGGAAGAAGGACGCTTTTGAGTTGGAGTTGATGAGAGGGGAGAATGTTATTTTGGTAAACCTAAAAGGTGGGAATCAACGGTGGAATCAGATGCCGCTGTCGTGAGTATATAGGATAGGGGGGCTGTCCTTTGTCTTCTTGCTGACCATGCTGCATGAATGTTTGTTATCACAAACATCATCTGTGGGCTCGGGGCTTGGATAATTTCAATCGTACCAATGAAAGGCTATATCATACAGAGCAATACTTGTCCCGTGTTCCAAATAATTGTAATAATCAATCAGGATCAAGCACTGTATTATGTATTCACTCCGCATGATGGGGTCCCACCGGAATCAATTTTAACACCCTCATACACAATCACTCGATATTCCAAACTATCCATCTTGGCGCCAGTGTCAAGAGCGACCCGGGTATATAAAACCCACTTGCCTACTAACAATCCCGCCTTCCCCACAGGTCTCAAAAGCCTAGATCTCTAAATTCCTGAGAGAGAGTATCATAACCCCATCAAGCCAATATACGCTCTATAATACAAAATTCCCTAGCGATTCCCCCACGTATTTACAAACATTTCTCCGACGCAATCCAGGCTGCTGTTCCATCTGCGGTTCCCCAATATATTTTAGTCAGATGGGCTCAAGACAGAACTTTATAATCAGCATCCATTCGGCCAAATTCTCATCTGTCCATCTAACGAAAAATCCTTGGTGAAATTCTATCCGGAGGGATGGGTGGCTCTATTTAGAAATACTATACCGTTACGAATTGTGTTGTGTGCGAAAAAAACGGGATTGGGGTTTTTATTGAGTGTTCTCTTGGTTCGGGGGGGGGAGGGAAAGGAGAAGAAGGGAGGGGAAGCGAAACACTGTAAGTTATAGAGAATCAAACATAAGGAAATCATCGGAATGCAGGAATGCATATGTGGCGCAAACGTATACATTCCTGGAATAAGAGAAAGTAACATAGCGTAGAATGAGTATCTAGAAAGTACAGAGGTTAACGAAATGGGCAATATGAGTGGTTTTAGATCTATAGGATAACACATACAGACCGGGCTCTGGTTAGTTTGGGTACTAACTAGCTATGATACACATGGCTATGGCTTTGATCTTGGACATATCATATCAAAAACTATCTTCTAACAGATAGATGGATAGTCCATGCTATTGGTTGTTAGATGGAAAAGGAAGTATTATATAACCCATCCTTAGCGCAGCACAAGCTCCTGTTCTAGTGCGGGATAGGTATTACTGAAGAGATAACTTGTGACCAGAGTTGAGATTGCAATTACGTACCGGTACTTCATGAGTCTTCTCCGAGCACTCTTGTAAGGCCTACTTTCCCATCGGCAGCAAGTCATGCTCTCGTGGCTCTTAACGTTGGCAGGTTATGAATGGCACAGTGGTAGACGATAGAAAGAGAAGTCACACAGAACTTAGGCACTTCGCTCACGCTCTTGAAATTCGCCGTCTAACTAAAAACAAAACTAAAAGGAGAAACAAGTGTATAAGTAAAACATAAGTAGCACGTCTTAATCTTTCCATTGATCACCACACCTATCTCTCTATTTCCCTCCATGCCATTGTTCCTCCGTACACTCCCGTGATAAACAAAGGAAAGACATGTCAGTCTAATCTCTTCGATAAACTTGCGAAACAATCTATCTCAATCTCCCAACTCGTCCACAAGCATCTAAACAATCTTTCAGACTCTCCCGCATATTCCAAAGTCAACCACATCCTTCCAACAGTGGTAAATCTAGACTTGATTCTCCAATGGGGAAGATGACGACTCAACTTCTCGTAGTATCAATTTCACAGCGCCCGAATCTTTATCGACAACTGAGAACCCACCATACCATAAGGATGGGGGGTAAGTGTCATACCGGTGTTGGCTCAACTCGTTTGCGTAGGGCATGGGCTGAGAGCCCGCTTGCAAGATCCTGAGGCGCTGGCCCACCCACAATCGACAAGATCGACCTGTTTTCAGAGCAGAGTCAAGGAAATCTACACCAAAACAACCCAGCTGCCACTCCTCCAAAATTCGGTTAAAGTAGAGCTTGTTTTGGAAGGTTCATGAGGTTTAGTCGGTTTTAGTACACCCTTCACAACCCACTAAACACTCTGCTCTCATCCCACCAGCATAGTAGCCCCAACAGTAAATTTCGATGATTTCCCAGCACGACAACTGCTCCTTCAAGGTAGGGAGGACCAGCCGGTGAAGTATTTGTAGTAATCTATTCGTTCAGGACTTCAGTTGGGTGGTACTGTAGAGGTTTGAATAATTGAAACTATGTGCTGGGTGGTCAAAAAACCCCCGCTATGGAAAGCGGAGAAAAACGTGGCAAAACGCGAGCTATTAGGCCCCTTGGAGAGATGCGGGAAGGCAGAGGGGTGCCAAACCTTACTCGGCGAGGAAAATCTAACGACATAGCACTTGGCTCAATCACTCCGGTTTCTACTATACAGATGTGGGCATTGGAGCTCATGGTTAATAATACATGCGCGACTGACTGGTTACCTACGGGCAAGAGCAAAAATGTCATTTATTCTTGGGGAGCAGAAGCAGTTAGAATACTCGGTCCTATTGGTACTCAACAATGCCTTGAAAAGTCCAGTGGCAGTTAGAAATATCCTGGCTGGGGCGAAACTGCAGCTCACCACTGTCTTGTATAGTCCCTCTCTGACAATCCATGCTCCTATTATCCTCCTGTATTGCGGCGGATAAATTTTCCGGAAAGCTCACCCTGTCATTTCTCAGAAAATGGGGCTATGTCCATAGTGCTATATAGATGATACAAAAGTATCCGCACAAGCGATTCTCAGTGATATGTAGATCTTTAATAGTAATTTCATACATAGCGTCGTGATTCCCCTTGGAACTTTGATGAAAGCCATTCAATCCGCAGATCGCTGAGACCTAGTGCAAATTTTCAGGGGCAGAGAAGCTCAGAAGGCCTACACACAGCAAGTTATTTCAGAGTGCAAAAAATCATTAAAAATCCTCCGGTAACGACCTGCCAATTAGGCCCTGCCTGGGGACTCCACCAATCTTCAAACGTCCCTATTCTGGCTATTCCTGCTTGGAGAGGCTATAATGGGTATAAATTTGGGAGGGGATATCCCTGACGTGCATCAAATCCGTAACTTTACCTTCACTCTGGTGCTTAGGCAATTGGCTTCCAATATATTTCATTGATTTTTAGATTAGCACCCACGATCATAGAATCCTTCCTACTCGCTCGCTACCCAAACCTGACCATACCCCCGGTAGTACTGTACACCAAAAATCTCCGGCCCCTTTGGCCCTACCACCACTAGGCTACTTATCAGAAGGAATATTTCTAAATGGCACCCCAATCCTTAAAAGGCTTATTATTCCTGAAAAAAAAAAAGCTCCCTCTTTGTACGACCGCATACAGCCTTATAGCACATCCCTTCCTCCTCCTCCACAAGAAACCTAAGCAACATACAGATTAATCCAAATTGGGATTTCCAGGTTGAGCTAGAGATGCAGTACCATTTTACACTTCGCTGTAGGTGGTAACTTAGCTAGGAACTCGGGTACCATCAACCCGGTTTGGCCATCATGAGCCGGGGTGCACTTCTTCTCCTTGCGAGCATCGCAAGAGCATTTTGTAATCATTGATTTTCCTAAATGGATTTCGTTTCCTCTTTTTCATCTTTCGTTCCGGTGACGCCATCTTATCGTACCGGGAGAGTGAATACCGTATGGGCCATGGTAAACCATCCACCCAAACACTAGCCACTATTCAAATTCAAACTGAAGCCCAACTAATCACCTACCAGTGCTTTGTCAAAAAACTTGCAGATACGATGGTTTGCCATGCTGGGTCCCCCCTTAGCATGGCATATGGTATCATATTGTCGGCCTTCCTTTCTTGGACATCTTTTAATAAATTAACATCACTTGGCAAATTGGTAAGCGCCAAGTCTCTCCATTTTGTGCTAGAGCGACTTGCTGGGGATTTTATCATACTCGCTGTAGGGGTAAAGTATTGGAACAAACAGGGGGGCAAATGTCTGTGCGAGGAACAAGACAAAGAGCGGTTATTTTCCTTCTTGGGTATCTTGGGATCTGAATGAAGGAAGTCTTGCATTGGCCATCTTGACCCCAGTTTGTTCCAATACTTTACCCCTACCGCGAGTACACACTGTTTCAAACGGCGCAAGGGATACCCAGCAATACAGGTTCAATATTTGTTACTTGTATGTATGATCACGAAAGACAAATCACAGTCAAACTCGCTGCCCTGGGTTTCGACGATGGGGGCTACCCAGCTGTCCCGCTAGAACTCTGTGATCTTTAAAATAAAATATAATAAAATTACGCCGAAACCTGACCAGACATATTCTTTGAATTTTGGCGATCCGGGATGAGACTGCACTTGTTTTACCATATCGTACCCCGGATATTCCGCAAGCAGACCCTCATCCACGAGAGCCCTTGTACTCGTACTCTATCGTGAGATCCTGAGCTGTGCCCACGTGTGCTTGACAAGGTACTCGTAGAGGTAAGGCAGGGAACAAGGAAGGAGGGGAAGAGAGGGGGGGTGGGAAATTTTTTGTCTTTTTCGGGAGCGGGGTTGGATAGGCAAGGCTAAGTACGATATGAGCGAAATTTTCAGAACTGCAGTTCTGTAACTGTTTAAGTTAACATAGCGCATGGCCCAATTCGGTAAGCAATAGCATTACAGTGCATCAACCCGGCCGGCAGGATGATTGGTTGGTTGGATGGGGAGTAGAGTTCCCTCCCTTTTTGCAATTCTAGAGGGTTCCCTAGCAACTTGCATTTTTTATTTTTTAGTGTTCACAGCTTGAAAACCTCAATAGAGGTTCCGAAGTTAGAGTGCCCCCCCCCACTCTGGGGTTCCGATACCGCACTGGGCCTCGGCGCGCGGGAGAGCAGCCAAGTTGATATGCACTTGATCCCAGCCAGCCCCTCCAAGGGGCCTCCATAGTCTTCAAGCTAACCAGCCAAGTAATCGTAAAACTGGGGTTGTTTCTCTCGAGAGGTAACTATCACTGGAATTATCAGAGGGCTACCGGTAATTTTTCATGGGTTAGTTGCTGTATAGAGGACTGGGCTAGACTAGTTTCTCTTGATAGAGCTTCATGCAAATATCCTACAAGTACTAGAAATACTAATGGGGGCTTGGGCTAAACAACGTAGACTACTAAGGGAGTATATATACTGGTACGAAAGAGGGGAAGGATGAACGAACCAATAGGGTAGAAAGCAAGTGGTTATTACGTTATGTGGGGAATATGTGCTACAAGCACAGCATAGTACACGAGTGCTGTAGCCACAAGCACACAAGGCCTTATTTGGCTGCAAGGAAGAAAAAAAAGTGAAAGTATCGAGAGAGCCGGATAAATTTTTGATGTGATATTGCAGGGCCAGGGTGGCATAATAGTACTATTGTTACTCGAGCACTAGTACTATACAAGTACAGTACTTGTATATGGAGCTTGTTTAGTCGATTCGCGGACTAGATATTCATTACTACTCGTACTTGTATTATCGTATCCCTGAGCTACTGAGACTGTGGAAATTTGTGCTATCCATAACAGTGGCTAAGATAGAGATGACCAAGCTACTGCCTCAGTATTCTTCGGTGATAATAAGCTTAGGTCCGATCATATAGCTAACGCTAACTAGTATCCGAGGATCGCACATCTGCAAAGCCGCAGCATTTAACAATTGACAAAAGTCGCTTACCAGTCCTTGCGTCGTGCCGGCCATACAAGTACAAGTAGGTGAGTTAACGGAAAACGGGAGGGCATTTGGTATTTCGTATTCGCGGGACGCACAGATTTTTTTACCACACTCTCTTGATCCCAACTTTCGAGCACCCCTAGCCTTGGACAAGTGCCGGTAATTACGGTAATATAGTATACCCTGCCTGCGTCTCGGAGGCCGGCAGGGACTGCACAGAATTCCTTTTTCCGCCGTCTCTGTACTCGAGTAGTCTGGGATACTAGGATCATGGGGCAGGGCAGGCACAAGTAGATTGAGTTACAATACCGTAAAAACCCTTTAAATCCACCATCGGGGATCGGGCTCCCAGCCTTCGCAATCCAAAACAAAACACTCTAAGAAGGAATAGTGTTATCCAGACAGAGTATAGCTTGGGGAGGCTGAGCTTGCTAGATCTAATTAATAGGCATTCGTTATTTCGCTTACTGCCTAGCTAAGCCTATTGTGGTTTAGACAGTGGTTTCTGTTTGAGATCTCCGATGGTGGATTTAAAGGGTTTTTACGGTACTGTACTGTACACACTACTCGTTGGTGGTAGCGAATTTGGTTAAGCAGCACGGACAATTTGAACATCTCTTTTCACTTCTTTCGTCTTTCATCGCCAAAGTCACCGCCATTATCTGTTATCCCCTGCAGTGTTGATAGTGCCGAATTTCCCTACACCGTGCTAAAGACCCACTAGCGAAATTAGCGTATTTCTTGGATTGGTAGATTCGACCTCATAGAGGGCAATGTTGCCAAATAATCCCGGATGTTGGTTAGTAAATATCAACAAGTTCATTACCGGTAACATCATTCTCATATTAGGTTTAGTGCTCCTGTTCACGGAAAAAGATCTGTACCAAAACTTGACCTGAAGTGTTTTTGATATCACTTGATTGACATTTCTGGAAAAGTGCGAAGCTAGTTTTTTAGTTTACATTTTAGCGTGATGTAGGGAAATTCGGCACTATCAACACTGCAAGGGATACAGCCATCCCCCATTATCCCGGATGGCTAAGATTTCCGGATTTCATTCAGTGAACCACGGGCGTAAAGTTCTTATACCTCAAGATCAATACCGACTAAGAGTGAAAGAGAGGAATAGCGAAACGTTTCCTAGTGGAAGTACCGATGCTCGAGTAGAGCCGGGCACACGGGAGAGCCGAGGAACAAAGTTTGTGATGCTCACAGCACAAAATATATTGCCCTACCGATATTAACGATCTATTGATAACCTTTTATTTTAAACAGTCCAGTTGAACCTCCTATGATTTCTTCTCCTTTTCAGTCTACCCCTCCAAATTATTTGACGAAAGGCGGGAAGACATTCACCCCACTACAGTATGCTACGAAGCCAGTTTTATTACCCAATTTTTATTCTCATCCTTCCTCTCTCTTTTCTTTTTCAGGAATAGTCCTTTTCAAGATTACCAGAGGAACATAGCTCAGTAAAATGAAATTCTGTAATGGGGTACAGACAAGTGCATTCGGGTTCTACCGTATACGAATCCGAATACTCTCGCTCTCGGGTTCTGGAGAATTGGGGGTTGCCATCGGCTTAGTGGGGTATCCCGTTGTGTGGGGTCTCGGGTAGCGGGATGCCACTTGCATTCGGAAGTGGAACATGCTCTACGGTAGTCTATCCTCTGACAAACAAAAAAAAACCCCCCCGAATGGACTGGACTACTCGAGTACGGCAAGAACTCGAATGATTGGACAATGTGCTAGGACGTTAGGGTTGCCTCTCCTAGCAAGGCCTAATGCTTTTTTCTTTATTTTTTATTTGTCTCGGAGAGCAGGTATTTTGGTCTGTTTTTCGACCCTTACCCAGAGGAGGAAATTTTGGACTACCTGACACATGGTCCAATCATTCGAGTTCTTATGGTTTTAATGAATGCCAACTCTCGTCCGATATCATACCGGCAGTAAGCAGTGCTTGGGCCTTTCCACTGCGTGAAGCAATTGCTGTTTCCCTCACGCCAAGGATTTTTGGGGAACATTATCTTGTTCATAATTTGAAGTGCCGCAGTGATCGGGGATTTGATGTATTGTAGAGTAATTGAGCCGAGATTTGTCGATGTTAGTGCGTAAGGAGGATTTGTCATGGCGATCGTATCATAACTTGAACTATCCTTGCCATAAGAGCAACGACACTAGCCTTTCAAATGTAAACTCCTGTTCTGTGGCTCAACTTTGCAGTTCTTGGATGGTATAGTCGTAACAGCCATCTTGTTTGCACTTTTGTTTGCCGAATATTGGTCTATCATATTCTGCTCTGACGTTAAGATCAAAATTTGCAGCCCACATCCAGTTTAGTACTTGCACCGTGCTCAGCAAAACTTCAGCGGCCCGATCTGTTTCAACGCGTATCCCGTCTCGCTACAAAATGAGCACAGTTCGGATTTAGGGCCGACCCAACAACGCCTCCCTAATGGGGGATTGGGAAATCCAAGTACGGCACCCGAGTACAAGTACAGTACCGGTAGATAGGGGCTGGTTGTGTTCAAGCGAGTAGTTGAGCTCGAGGTCGCGCACAGCATCCCGGTAGCACAAAACTTAAGTGAGCCTCCACGATGCAGAACCTGGGATGATGTCCGTACCGTATGTTTTACTCGAGTTAATCCTTACGACCGCAGACACCAGTACCGTATTCTCCTCCGCATCGGCTCGTATCCTGTCACACTGATCACTCTCGCTCAACTCCAGTTCAATTCAAACTAGGGCACAGCACAGGTACTGGTATTATTACGGTAAAATTCCCTCCCTGCAAGCACAACTGAAGGGCACTCTGGAAAAAGTGAACAGAGATACTTGTACTAGAACCGGTACTGTGCACAAAACTATCATGTCTAGGTGTTACTTTTTTCGTATGTGTTTTACGAGTACTGTACCAACTTGAGAGCGAAAACGCGAACAAGAAGATCCGTTTCTGGCGTCGGGAAGAATCCCGTGGGCAGTCTGAGACAGTAAATCCGCGACTAGGTTTGCGGGGTCAAATAGATCAGCGGCTAGCTGCTTCGGGTTATGGATTTGCGAGTTTGGGCTTGAGAACTATCAATTGCCGAATATCACATCACGGTGTAATCATGCCGGGCGGTATATTGTGAGACTGGGTACTATGCTCATGGTGTAAGCTCCAGTACTAAGAAATACCTATCAGCCCCACATGATTGGATCTTAAGGAAGACATTCCCCGATTACTCTCTAAGAATTTACTCAAAACAACAAGATGTTATTTTCTGAAACAAAAATATAGATTTGGGGTTCTATGGGTTAGCTCAGTATAACACCATCTGCGTGTAATAACTAGGTTCCCAACATATAATACCTACCGAAAGAGCAGACCATCCTACACGGTTCTACTCGAATGCTCCCAAAACAGGATTACAGTAGCGAGCCTGCATGGGAATGGAAGCATGCAAGCCAAACATTTTCAGTCCTAGCCGTCAAATACCGAACTATGGGTGTGGTCCCTCCTGGCCACAGAGTGGCTTGCGTGCAGATACTGGTATTGAAACCATCGTGGTCCCAAACTTCAAAAAGGCCCAGTCGACTACAGTGCCTTCTGCCAATTAAAAATTGAAGTGGGGGGGTCACACACTTCCTCTCCACGCCTCCTTGCACGATAACGGTATTGTTCTAGCTTCTTTAGTCGGTACTTTGCGATGAGAGTACCGATATAGGTACTCTATCAGAGCCACGCACTTAGGATCGGTGCTAGCTTGATATGCTTGCTATGCTTGCTATTGCGGTTTTCATCAAACAGTGTCCACACAGCCATTCATGAAGGATGCTGTATGAGAGGAGTGCCGTGGAGGTTATTGTGATTCCAGAAACTGTGGTGGCAACTTGTATTTTTTTTCTTTTTTCTTCCTAGGACTCACTTGTTTGGGAGCCCGAACAAAGATTTCGGAGGTTTGGCTTTTTCGTGGGAGTGGCTGGGTATGGTATGGATAGCTCCCGGGGTTGTGTGGTAAACGTTCTGGGGTGTTCGGGGGTGGTCGGGCCCCGGACGCCTGCCTTGGTTTTCCAGCTGAAAGAAAAATCGAAAAATGAAAAAATGAAAAAGGTTCCTCAAAAACGGCAATTGTTTCTAGATGGGATATCAAAAGTGTACCAGACATGGTAGACGAGATCAGCGTACCCTCATACTTGCGAGGTCTCCGATCTACCGACCACAGAAATAAATTTAGGGAAAAACGGTCCTGGAGTTCGTCTGCTCCAATGTGCTCTTCACCATATTTCTTCTCCTTGCCCTTCCATGCCCTTGTTCCCTTCTTTCCTGGTTCCCGGTTCTTCAGAGTTGTGCCGGTGAGTAGTATCCCTTCGCGAGAAGAAGGTTTGGAGCAAGGCCGGGAAGGAGCAAATCCCAGCTGCCCTCTTCTCTGTTTCTTTTATTTTTCTGTTTTTCTTTTTCTCACTCTTCTCCCTCGCCCTTTCTTTCTTTTTATTTCTGAGGACAAGAGTGTGTTTATGCGTATGGAGCTTGCCATACCTGGTCTAATCCAACCCGAGCCTACCTTCCCTTAATTGTTCACCTAGCGTGCCTACCTACCGGTGTTCTGGTACCGGAAAAGTAACCCTTTCTAACGTATCGTACTAGTATCTGTATAATAGGGATAGGTGTGGGGTATATATTAAACTGTCTGCTCTTGTCTGATCTACCTCTTCCCCGCTTAAAACAGAAGAAGCGGTTTTCGATTTTTGCGGTCCCGATTTTCGGTCTTGGTTCGTGTGAATTGATCGAAGCTTGAAGTGCGTGGGAGCTAGAGTGAGCTCGTTAAGAGATGGGTTCAACGTTGGGTCCACTCTTCCTGGGAGTGATGTATGCGCTATTAGGGTTATCGACCTTATTTATGGTGCTGAGGTACGATACTGTACGGGGTCCATCGGTGGATTGAGTGAGGGTGGATTCACGGGCTGGGGGCTAAACAAACTGGCGGCGCCGGGTGGTTTCTAGATTTTACTGTCGATTATATATTGTTAAGATGATCAGATCGGATGATTGGATTATGCTTGTTGCTCTTGTGAGTATTTTGCTTCTTGGTAGTGGGTTTTTGGAAAGGTAACAACTGACTGGATGGCGGTTGGTGAAAAGGTGAGTGCTTGGGGATTAGGTTAGTTCAACATCTATGGAGGTAGCGTGCCAGGTTCAGTCTTGTGTCTAACGGAAGACAGGTGTAACAAATCATTTTCATATAAAATACGGCGTTGGGTGGGTTCTCTAAACTCCTTCTCACTATCGCCTCCCTCTCCAAATAATAGTTAACAATCACACAGAAAACATACAGCGGACAATGCAAAAGTGGTTTCCCTTCCCCCCGCAAGTCTATTTCAACCTCACCGAAATACAATCATGAGAACTAATGAAAAACTAAGAACTACTTTAAAATCATTGTCCCAATCCTCAAGCTCTGGTATGTCAACCAGCTGCAATACCTTGTCACCCTATTCTTGATCAAAGCCAGCATCCTCTCCTTCTACCGGCGCATATCCCGCGAGAGAAGCTATCAGATCTCAGTGTGGATCGTCGGCGGCATTGTCTTAACATATACCGTTGCAATGTTAATTGTGAATGTTTGTTCCTCCCGCCTTCCTCTGCCCCAATTGGATTCTTGGTTTGCTGACACTGAATGGAAAAGGTCTTTGAATGCCCCAGGGATATCACCAGAGCGTGGTCGCCAGGTTTCCCGAGAGGCTGTAATGACCTTAGCATAGTGTACTATGCTATGGCATCTTTCAATATCGTCTCGGATATAGTTATCTTGTTTCTGCCGCTCCCGATGCTGTTGAGATTACAGACTAAGAAGAGGAATAGAGGTTTGCTCTGCACGATATATGGCGCAAAGGTTGATATACTAACACGTGGATTTTTGAAGTGGCATTGCTCCTAATCTTCTCCTGCGGTTCCATCGCTGTAATAGCTTCAATCGTGCGCATAAGCGCACTATATGAAAACAAAAAGGCCCTGGATACAGGCGGAGACTCTTCTTGTCCCTACCCCTCCCTCCCCCTTTCTTCTCGCACCCATCCTAACTCTTTCCCTAGACCTAGCCACCTACGTCCTCCTATGGTCCCAGATAGAAGTCAACGTCGGAATCATCACCGCCTGTGCCCCTGCCCTGAAACCCTTCGTCAGCTCCGTCCTCCAAAGCACCCGCAGCCAGAAACCTAGCTATGCACAGAACGCCCTCGGTTATACGGGATCCGCAGCGCAGGAGGGCGGACGTGTGATACCGCTGCGTTCGCTGGGGATCAGTCAAACGAGAAGGCCGGTTGGGAATACTACTACGATCGGAGGAGGGCTCAATGAGAGCCAGGAAGATATGGTGTTCAAGGGTGATGGGATTGTTAGGACGGTGGAGGTGAAGGTTGATATGGAAATGGATGGGAGGTCGGAGGATAGTATTCGACAGTTGGAGTTTGGGCGGTAATGGATTAGAGCTGGGGGGGGTGGCTTTTTGCATTTTATTTATACGTCACGCTGCTATCGGAAGACTCGATGTTATGGCTTTCATGCACTGTAAATATTAGATTATTGGCTTCCTTTTTTTTTCCCTTTGTCTCGGTGGGTTAACAATATCATAATAATATCATACCTAACTTATCACTACCCATCATTCTACCCATACCGCACAAAGCACATACACTTATACCCATACCCCCGCCCTATATAAACCTACCCTTCAACCCTCCCCCCATATCATTCATTCCCAACCCCGAAAAATTCACCCCTGTCTATAGTATGATATAGTACTGTACCCACGCGAAATGCGAAACACGGAATACACCACCGATCCATAAGCACGATAAGCAAACCCGACCGACAGGAACGCAAAGCCCACCACACCCACCAACAAGCCAGCGAGCAACAGCCATCCGAAATCGTAGTGCACTACCGACACAAGCGCGTACCGTACCGTACCAACTCATCACAGTGTTATAGATCCGGGGATTATTATTCGGTATATACGCGACTTTATCCAGGACGGTATTCACACCCATACAAGCATTACGGTATTATACTCTACTAAGTCGATCCACTATCCTACCGTTATCGTACCCTAGCGGGGCGAGTCGAAGTTGCTGTTGCTGGGTGTACTGGTGTGGCTTTACTCATCTTGTAGAGAACTGGCGGGTGGAGATGTTGGGTTTATCGTTTTGGGTGGTTGGTCTGGAGTGCTGATTGGTTTCTGGGTGTGGGTGCTGGAGGTTAATGGCTTTATGGTATAGGCGGTGGTGTGCTGTGCTTAGAATTGGAAGGTATGGGAATTCTTATCGTGGGTTTTGGTCAATGTATGGGTGATTGCGTTTTTGTAGCCTTGTCTCTTTCTTTCTTTTTCCTTTTAATATACCGGTAGGCTAGGATTTAGCAGATATGTCTAGTATGAACGAATAATACTATAATAATAATATAAGATGCGTTGATAATTCATAAAATATCACTCGTATATTAGGTTTTGTGGGTGAAGAATATGTATGTGTCTTAGAAATGTTTGATATGTATACTACGGTTACAGTTTATATGTGCTTGGTGTGCTAGTCTTGCTATACATGCGCAACCGCTGTCGGGAAAAGAAAAGAGGAAAAGAAAAAAAAAGTGTTAAAAATACAGGTAGAGACTCCCCTGGCGTCTGGATATTTTCGAGAGAGGAAAATAGGTAGAAGTGGAGTAGGGTAAATAGAATAGCTGCGGTGGGAATGCCGATGTAAAGCGCTTAACAATTACCAGTGGGAAGAACAAGCGGATATTGCCCGTCACCAAGCTCGACAACGGTGCCCGGATTGGGATACTTCAGTTCGGCGGTAGTCAGCGGGGAAAGGCAGCCATTCCCGATATTCGAGACGAGGACGTTCGGGAGGCTTGAGATGCCAGCACCGCCACCAGTGATGGTTACGACAGCGCAGTTTTGGAAGAACTCGCGTTCACGGTTGTTCCATGTCCTGTCGGAAATAGTCTCTATTAGCTATATGAATAGAAGAGGAGAGAAAGGAGGGTGTGTGGGGGGGATTTACCAAGCAAAGATGACTTCGTCCCCGCTGGGAGCTTCCTTCGGGATATTAAAGTTGAAAGTCTGGTCTGAGCCGCTTTCACGGTTAGGGCAGGAGCCTGGCCAGCTCTTGATGACCTTGAAGGTTTTGCCCTTGTCGTAGGAAAGAGAAGCTTGACAGCTACCGCCATAGTGGGTGCCACTTCCTTCCAGGCTGTGAGTTGCGTTAGTGTTTGGTTTTTGTGGAATTCCTTTAGAGATGTGTCGGACTTACGTGAAGGTCTGCGCACTACCAGCGGCCCATGTTGCGACTGGTTTACCCTCTGGTGTGCCCAGGGCATCGATATGGCCCTTGCATGGGTAATCAGAACCATCCTTTCTCAGAGGAAACTCGTAAATCTCGTCAACCGTCTGGGTATAAGGATTATCTCGGTGTCTCATAGGAGGTGGTGACTTCATGTTCATATGTCCCAATGCCGGCATAAGGAAGGTGGATCCCAGGATCATAAAAGCAAAGAATTTTGTATACATGTTGATTATTAGAAGGATTAAGGTTGAAAAATTATTGTAGAAGAAGAAAGGCTTGCTTTCTTTGTTGGAAGAAGTGAAGTGAAGTGAAGGAAATAATGAAGGCTAGGAGAATGGCAATGCTGATAACGAAAGAGCTGTCTTGGGCATGGAGATGTAGCATTATATATACCCATTGAGCGGAGAGGCAACTTGAAGAGCGTTCGAGGTCTCACGAGCCATGCTACAGATCACGCTAGACCAATCTTGAAATACGCGCTATTAAAAGGATATTGGGTGACGAATCACAGGAAGGGGGTTGAGTGTTTGAAAATCTCAAATTCCCGATACAGGCAAATCTGTAACCGCAAACAGACACAAATAAGCGAAAATGATTCAATAATGGAAGAAAACGCTAGGTTACTCCCGGTACCAATGCACGAAGCAGCGACAAGCCACCGGAATTCAGCGGGCCCAATACTACGTCTTCTCCATTCTGCCAAGCAATGAGCCCGCGCTTATGCTCTTCATTTGTAGCCCAATTATTGGTGAGGGCCTCAGCTCACCCCGAGGGAGAAGGGGTTTTGGGACACTCTTCTAGGGCTGAACGATTAAGTTTTAACCCCCTGGTACCTTTGTTTGGTCTTTGCGCGGTTTCGCGAGGGGGCCGCTCGATCATGAAGCTGGCTGTAGCTTCAAAAAGGGCGAAAAACATTGGTGGCGGTTATCTCCCGCGCCAGGTTAACCTTTTCTGGTATATAGATCCATGCACAAGGGTCCAATTTAAGAAGGCAAGAAAATGCGGAAAATATTGCACATCCGAAACGGCTTGGCAAGTGTGTCTCAATGGATTGGTGGGCTCGGGGCGAGCGCATGTTTTTCAAGATGACTTAGCCATTGTAACACTTTTATTGTCTTTAGCAGGGATGTAGTGACGGGGTCGCCATGACCATGGGAAAGTTATGTTCCAATGCGCCTAGACAATGAGCCTGGGGATGACGATGAGGGCGTCTGGTAAGGGCGCCAAAAAGCGATCGGCCTCTGCCCGAGTTTGTTCAGCAGGATTTTCATGGTAACAAGGTTACCGGTCCAGCAGTCCAATGGGCCCTACTGTCGCCCGGGTGGACTTGCACTTAGATGTAGCGCTTGTGCTCTGAACGCCATCAGAATAATTCTTTGAGGTTGTATGGGCAGGGAGTCTTCAGATAGTAGATGCCATAGGAGCTATGCCGCAAGGGCGCTCTGAACTCAATGGGCATAGGGTGAAAGTAGTGGGGGAGAGTGGATGGGAAGGATGTGAAGTCTAAAACAGGCTGAAAATCCAGGCTTCTATCCTTTTCTTAGAGACATACACTCCCGTTTGAAAAGTCTTCGTAATAGCCCTGGTCAATTCATGTATTTGTGGCTGTTGCTCGGAACGTACTACGCCAGCGACAGCTACATGAATGGACCAGTGTGGCTATGAGGACTTTTCAAACGGGAGTGTCCTGTACTACCGGTAGTAGTGCACTGTACTGTACTCGAGTCCACATTCAAGAACATCCCTTGTTATTTGTACGGCAACGCCACAGAGCTACTAGGGTCTGTGCAACTCCGGGACCTAACGTTATCAATATCTCATCTACGGTAGCCCCCAACGATATGCTGAACAACAAAAGGCTATTATGCTATGCCAGGGCCCCCGACTGGCGTGGGATCTACGATAACTACTGGGAACAAGATACCGTAGACTGCCTCATCTGAAACCCCGCGGTACCAGCTTCCCGAGTATCTGTCCCTACCATCAGGCGCGACCGGAGTGTAGCATAGTGATCTCCGGCAGCAATAGCCTTCACTGCAGGGGCGAGTAAGGCACAAACTCGAGAGTATAGAGATGCATTATCATGCACTCGGCAATCACAGCCGAGTCTCACGGCCCACCTCAGTCTCTCACCTCAACTGCCCGCCTACTACACAGGATTCCTATACCCCGGATTCAGCCATGAAAGCTTGAGAAAATGTAAGCACTCGGGCGGGAGAAAGAAAATCGGAAAAAATTAAATTCCTCTAAAAAAAGGGGGGGGTATTGGTGCAAAGAGGCTATTTCCCCGAAACCTAGTCTGCCCTAACTATTTTCCCACTTTATAGATCCGGACTGGAGGAATTGTTAGAGCTCTTGAAGAATGCTGAGAATCCCCAAATCGTGATTTGAAATATTCGTGGTGTTTGGCTGGAGCGCAATATCAAATCATGATTTGGGAAAATTTCAAATCGTGATTTTGGAAAGTGTGAACGTAGCGTTAGGGGATTTAGGGCAGGAACCTTGTTTGTAGTACGATATAAAAAATCACACACTATTCTATATCAAGGAGAAGCTATGGCATAATCGAAATAGATGGACAAATAATTACCATGCTTCACTATTGTTGATACCGGTATACCCTAATCATTAATTGTGGCCTATTGCGTTAACCCCAAATTACAGTTTGGAAATTTTCAAATTTATGGTGTGTTTGGCAGAGCAGTATTTGCAAATCATGATTTCAAATCGTGATTTCCGAATCACGATTTGAAATTACGATAATCTCAAATTACGGCGTGCCAAACAGCCCCTGAGTTATTGATAAAGGATAGGTCAGAGGCCTATCTCCCGCGTCAACGTGCTTCTCCATAGAGGACCCTAGGCTATCTCCTGACGTGTCCCACACGATATTGTGGTAATGATAATATTATTATTATAATACCTGGTAATTCTCTTCTCTTGTCCCACCCCCGACCTAAACCTCGAGTGGCTTATGATACATAAACCTTCAGTACAGCTCGGCTGTGTAGGTGCTACGGTATGGTGACTTGTGCCAATCTAAACCCGGTACTCTACATCTGAAGCTTCCCGCCCCCGAGAGAGAAGAGGAGAAAAACGCCGCGAGTAGAACCTGCCACCACCCTGTCTTCTATTCCCGTCTCACCAGATCTAGATACGGGTACCTGCATCACCGACCAATTGATCGACAGGCACAACAACGAAGCTTGTGATCATGCTTAGACGGATGGAAATGTTCAGAAAAAGAAAAAAGGATCTAAGGAAAGCAGATATTTACCATTTCAAACTCTAAGTATAGTACAGATACCCTGTCTAGCCATCTACTTATGGCGGGTATAAGCGTCTGTTATCCAGAATTATCCGAGAAGGGGAAGAAGGAAAAGAGAATTAATGAAAGGAAGAAGAAATTAGATACTGCGTAAGAGTTCCAGAAAAATGTTACTGCTTCTCTCTTCCAAGAACAAAAAAAGAAAAGAGAGAGGGGGGGAATCTATCAGTCCCGTTCGAAATAGTTTTTTGAAATATTTAGAGAGCAATCATGTCGCCTCTTGTTAGTTCTCCAAAAACAGTCTTTTTTCACGTCCTATTTTTTTTTTCAAGGTGGTACAGTGCTCTCAACGCCTCTCAAATCAACTAAACTCGCTCCCGCTCTCCTATAGGTGCTTTGGTTGACCAATGTTTAAGCTCTGCACTTCTTCCACATCTGTACCATTCTGGTGGCCTGGCCGGGGGTGAACTCAGTCATGAAGGCGTCGTAGCTCTGTGTGTAGATGGCATGTTAGTAACCATGCAGTGCAAGGGCGGAGAGAGGTATTCTTGCCCAGTCCATGAAGTTGTGGATGGGGTCGTCGCCGGGGTAAGAAGGCCCTGTGCAGGTGTTCCTGCCAACAGGGCATCCCTTGGTGGGTGTCTTTATAGCAGGGGTGTCTGAAATGTAGTCACCGCCAGTGCAACCGCCCTCGAAAGTGTGGTAGAGACCTGTCGAGAGTGAATTAGCAGCCAGATTCGGGAGAATAACGATGTATTTATTTTCAATCCTACCAAGCCAATGGCCAGTCTCGTGGGTTGCGGTGCGCCCCAGATTGTAGTTTTCAATGCTTCCACCGGGTGTGGTGTCGTAGTGGATGGCGCAACCGTCATCTTGGATGACAGAAGCAGTGGGCTTATTCGGGAAGTTGCAATATCCGAAGTTATCGTCGGTAAGGTTTTGGAAGTAGAGATTGAGAGTTTTGTAGTCTCCCCTGCGAAGCGCAGCTCTCATGCCACCAGTGTCATATTCGTAGAACCAAGCAGGGTTGGTTGTGCGAGTGATCCCGGCAAGAGTGAACCTGAAACGAGTGGAAGTATAGTCATTGTTCATGACGTCCAGCTGTTGAAATCGCATCTTGTTAGCAAAAGGTGGATACCCGGGGGTAGATTCGGGCAAACCCGTAGGTTCTGTACTTGAGCAGTAATCTGAGAGTCTGGGATATTTCCCTGAGAAGCTAGGGTCCCCGCGCAGAGGACATGGAACCAAACTGAAATAGTGATTGGGGCTGCCTCTGTCGCCTGGCGATTGTTCTCCACATCCGCTGCCCTGAGAAAACGTTTGGCTGGCCTCTAGGTGCTCCTGCGAGGGCTTAGGAGTACTACATTTGCGGGCAGTAGCCAACACAGCCAGAGAAAAGATCAAAGAGAAGCTGAATTTCATAGCGACGGAACCGGATGTTCAAGAGGAGGCATTAAGAGCGGATAAGACTTGAGGGGGGAGCCGCTGATGGTATTTGTACCTAATTCTCCATAGTATTCACTAGCGTTGATACGGTAGTTCTCTGAACAGACACTCAATATCTCGCCCATCGTCATGGGCTCTCAGTTCGAGCGCGCTCGGCTTCAAAGAAAATACTATCTCATGTGCACCGGTATTCGCCCTCGAGGGTACGGGGATTTATTATACCACTCTTTATTTAACTAGAGACCTCATTTCCGACCTGCAAACAAGCGTTCGGGGGGTCGGCCGGTTGGTGTAATAGGTCGGGCTTCTCCATCCTACACTAGCAACCCATCACTATGGGATACTCGAAGAGCTAAGAAAGCTCGCAAGGAAACGCTGTAGAGTTATTGGTGCGCTCCGGGATACCCACGATTCTCCTACGACTCTCAGCCTGCGAAGTCTATAGATAAGTGTGATCTTCCCTCGTGCTCAATTGGGTAAACAAGGCACTTATGATGCTTCTATCTAGGATGTTCTATCGAGAAATGAATACTAGTCGTCGCAGAAGCTAGAGCTGGGGAAACAATTAGACTGGCACATGGGTCTTGATAATAGATTGCAGTGACCTTAGATTGATCTGTTCGGACTCTCCTTATGGAGTAGGATAATTGTACCTTGAATAGTGATCTACTCGGTCCCGCTAGTCCTTATGCCATCGGCCATCGGATACCTGTCCTACAGGGGGGATATAGCCGGTATGTGCCACTTTCGGCAATAAGGCTTGATATCAATGAACCACCAAGTTTCAATCAAGAAACTTAAAATTAAGCGGCGGGCTACCTACTTTGCATCCCCTGAGGCTTGTTTGGCCTGCTGACTCAGACTGAGTGCGTCCTGACTAGGCGCTTCTCTGTGACACTATATCCCTGTCCACTTTAATGCTGTAAATTATGAGACCTGTATTGAGCTTATTTCCTTTAATAACTGCGGGGGACAACTAACGTTTTCTAGAAAGTCAGTTTAGTCACATCCGGAATACCAACCCCAAGTTAACCCCAAAATCCTTATACTGTATTCGTTAACTCTGAGGCCCACTGGTAAGTCCTTAATCTCTCACACATCCACATCTCCGTCAGCCCCTTCGATCTACCTAGCCATCCTAACTCCATTAAACACCAATGCACTCCAAATACAATGCCTTTAGGATGGAGAAAACCCATTGGGCCTACGGGAACCTCTTCGGTATCCATATTGCGCTCCACGATCCAATCTCCTTCTCCGCCTGTTTGCTCATGACCGTTGTGTGCAGTGATCCGATCTTCCGCACGCACGCCGTAGTATCCAACAGATGCCCTGATCGGTCTTACCACTTCTTGGCCGTTTACTTCTGCTTCCTTTGGAAGTTGGTTAAGATAATTGACCCCAGTCACAGAAGGGGGAAGCATGGTATGATGGGAGCGCGATGAATGCAACCCTAGGAAGAATGAATTTCCGCCAAAAGGGGAATCATTATTGTCTCATGGGAAAGCGGTTGGATGAAGATGTTCTTGACAGACATAATTATTACCTGAGTAGTTGGCAATGGCCTTACCATACTGTGCCTCACTACTTGTAGAGAGGTGGACCTTACCAACAGCATCGGCCATATTCCCTTGATTTGAGCCTTAACATTGGCTGCCCTTGAGAAAAACTTACAGAGAACAAGAGTACTCGACGGGAACTAAGTTAGAGTGTAACTTAAGATATTGGACTATTTCGTCTCATGCTAACCACCCCCTGTGAGCATCAGCTACGTGTTATTAGCATAGCAACATCGCCGAATCGTGTGACTTGAACTAAATCGTCTTCTGAATATTTAGCCATCAGGTATTTGTGGCTAGCAATGACTAAATAGGATGCGCAAGGGCGAGGGCTCACCATACCACCGAACCCTGTGCCTATTCTACAAGAACAGCCTATACTAGCCTCGAGTATAGTACAGCCACCAAACAAAAGCTTTGGGGATGCGGACAGGTATAATTGCGTTTATGGTGCTATTAGTATCTGCGGAGGGGTAGCGGGGTTACCTCCTTACCACTAATAATCAACTATAAGCTATCAATTCTAAACAAGCAGTAAATTAATAGAGTTTACTAAAACAAAAGAGCCCTAGTCCACTATTTTCCCACGCAATACTTTGTGTATCCTCCTTCTTGCCTTAGGCTTAACTGCCGCGCTGTTTAATAGAAATATCTTCAAGAGTGGAAATAATCTTAGTGCAGAAGCCGATAGCTTAAGTCCTTACTGCATTGGGGTTGTTTGTATGGATAAAAGTAGAGCATGTAACAATATGTACTGTACATGTACAGTATTTTGGGCGAGTGGACCGACTGCGATCAGGACACGGGTATGGTGTTCATCTTGCCAATCGATATGCCGGAAAGTGGTAAAAAGAAGTAGAAGGCGGACTCGAGAGTGTGGTGTGGGTCATATCAGCAAATCCCGACGCAGGAGGAAGTCATATGATATCACTCGCTACAACTTAGGTTCCAACAGGAGGTCATATTATAGCGTATAGTAATATACGATATAGTATGGTATATAAAGTACAATAACGCACCGTTAGCCGTGCCAGCACATATAAAAAAAGACTTTGGATCTTAATAGAGATGTGAGAAGGGGGAGGAGGGGCTTATACAGGTGGAGTGGGGAGTAAAGAGGTGAGAGGCCGTAATTTAGTTTTTTTTAAGTGCAAATTAGCTTTTTTGCAGGTGGGGATAGATTTTCTGAATTTAATTTGGGTCCTCCTCCTTGGTACGATACTACTCTCCCAAATCATTAGGTGGTGCGGGCTATCTATATATAAGATCATGCATGGAGTTTGGTTCTATTGGGAGTTTTTTTTCGAGGTTATGATGTGAGAACCGTGGAATAGGGTTCGGTTCCGTGGTTAATGGACTTCTTACTACATCGGGTTTTCCCGGATGTGGGCGGTTTTCCGAATTTGGGTTGGGGCTCGCGGCGGGAGGGCAATGATATCTAAGCATAGTCTTCATTAAACTATGCCCTCGGTAGAGGCAAATCATCACACCTTTGGTTAACATCTTGCTTTCCATTGCTTTCCACGAGTCGTCAGAATGCTTGAGCTTTGCATCCTTTCTATATCTATCTTTAAACAGCCCTTACGTCTACGAATCAGAGAGAAAAAGGGAATTGTGGATAAATTAAAGAAACAATTGATGTGCAAAGAGGATATACAACCGGAAAACGAGGAAGGGGGCGGATATGATGGAAATTTCGAGCCATACGGGCCCATCTCAATACAATAGAGGCGTTCCGCATTAGCGTCAAACTCTAGACTGTAACCAGAAATTGATAAATCCCGACTTGACTACACAGGAGAATCTGTGTAGAGGTTTGGACGGGTATTTCCTGTGACTGAAAGAGAAATATTTAAGCCGAGGTTCTGTGGCAGGCATATTCCGGGGAAGGGAAAGGTGGGTATGAGGACAAGGCGGAGACCTGGAGCGTGGGAAGAGGCTAGGCGGGTGTGAGAGAGGTAAGGAAATGGCGGTTATGGGCGTGCTGTGGAGCTGTTGCGGTCCATGCGGGGATGGCACACAGGTTATCCACATTTGAAGGTAGTGAGGGGCGATGGATCCTTGCCCCTATAACAGGCTGGAGGTGGCGGATTCCGGGGACAAGAGTAGCGCTATCATTCCCTGGTGCCCTTTCTCAGCAGCCCGATCAAGTGGTGTCTTGCCATCCTTATCTAATTTGTTGGGGCTGACGTCGTCCCGCCCGAGTAGCATTTTCACCACTCCCTCTTGCCCTTTCCACGCGGCAAGATAGAGCGGTGTTCGGCCGTTGATGTTTGGTTTGTCGGGGTTGGCGCCTCGTGCGAGTAGCATTTTCACCACTCCCTCGTGTCCATAGCAGGAAGCGATGAAGAGTGGTGTTTGGCCGTGGTTATCCGGTTTGTCGGGGTTGACGTCGTCCCGTTCGAGTAGTATTTTCACCACTCCCTCATGCCCATTCCTAGCAGCCCACCAGAGTGGTGTTCGGCTGCCGTTATCTAGTTTGTCGGGGTTGACGTCGTCTCGTCCGAGTAGTATTTTCACCACTCCCCCATGCCCATTGTAAGCAGCCCACCAGAGTGGTGTTCGGCCGCGGTTATCTGGTTTGTCAGGGTTGACGTCGCCTCGTCTGAGTAGTATTTCCACCGTTCCCTCGTGCCCATTGTGAGCAGCCCACAAGAGTGGTGTTTGGCCGTCGTTATCTGGTTTGTCGGGGTTGACGTCTTCCCGTCCGAGTAGTATTTTCACCACTCCCTCATGTCCATTCCTAGCAGCCCACCAGAGTGGTATTCGGCCGCTGTTATCTGGTTTGTCGGGGTTGACGTCGTTTCGTCCGAGTAGTATTTCTACTACTCCTTCGTACCCATCGCAAGCAGCCCACCAGAGTGGTGTTCGGCCGTAGTTATCTAGTGTGTCGGGGTTGACGTCGTCTCGTCCGAGTAGTATTTTAACCACTCCCTCGTGCCCATCGCAAGCAGCCCACCAGAGTAGTGTTCGGCCGCGGTTATCTGGTGTGTCAGGGTTGACGTCGTCTCGTCCGAGTAGTATTTTCACCACTCCCTCATGTCCATTCCTAGCAGCCCACCAGAGTGGTGTTCGGTCGTGGTTATCTAGTTTGCCGGGGTTGACGTCGTCCAGTCCGAGTAGTATTTTCACTGCCCCCTTCTGCCCATTCTGGGCAGCCCAATGAAGTGGCGTACTACCTGTAGAGTCTACTTGGTTGATATCACAACCTTCCACCTCTACTAAACTGGCAACAATCTCAATAATCCCGAAGAAGGATGCACAATGTAGACCACTGAACCCGGAAAATTTATCCACATCAACACCCCACATCTTCTGTGCTTTCAAGAGGATTTCAGTGGATGTGTGGCTGTTGTAGTCGTCAAATAGTTTTAGCGCAAGCAGTTTTGCACAACTTGAAAGGTCCCTTTTTGCGTGAACTCCCCAATATAGAGAAGAATATTCGAGAAATGGTGTGTCTTGGAGGTTGAGGGGGGGACTGGTGGAAAAAGCCTTAACCTGGTGAGAATTTAGATAACTTAAGCAAGTTTCTGCCATGGCCGAGTGAGCTGCGCTGAAAAGGCCAGGATGAGCCCGGAGGTATTCCTGGAGCGTAAAGTGGATCAACCGGGCCGTGGAAGCCTCCTTTTCTACCACAAAAAGTCCTTGACAACAAGCTAGCAATGTGCCTATTGAAGGAGCATTGTCGGTATTGATATTCGATGACCCTATTTCGACTGCTAGGGCGTGGCGCAGTTCATCGGCCTTCAAGGGGCGCTCCGAGTGAGATATCCACATCAAAGCAGCCATTCCAAGCCTCGCTTTCTCCCCCCCTTGCCCCTTTATCCTACCTAGCGTTGCGTCATATGCATCCCCCAATCCTAAGCCATCGGTCATTGCGCTGAGCTTTTGTCGCCTGCGATGGATTGTAGTTTCCTGCAGGACGGCATCAATATTCAGCGAGACTATCAAGAATCTAGATATGTATCTGTCAGCGTAACTTGAGGTAGCTTTCCTAGTGTCGTTTTTTCTACATACATTTTGGA
>Ga0307507_10003586_pt1 | contig 29583 bp, 20 predicted proteins | sample 7_EM_MG_FD_207223 | JGI IMG/M metagenome (GOLD analysis project Ga0307507, IMG submission 207223) | Populus trichocarpa ectomycorrhiza microbial communities from riparian zone in the Pacific Northwest, United States - 7_EM | ecosystem: Host-associated > Plants > Roots > Unclassified | place... | reverse complement strand
ATTTTATAATAATAGCCTAAGGGGTTGCTATTTTATGAAGGTTGAAAATTTGCGATATTTTACGATTTTGTATGGGAAAAGGGTGTGCGAGAGGTGGCATTGTGCGCGAGGTGGCACGGACTCCTAAGCCAAACTTCCTAATTAGGAAGGTGCAAAAACTTTGGTTACCGACTACTGTACTTGTCAGCCAAGGAAAGGAAAGAAAGAGAAAAAGGAGAAAGACAGGAAATGTTAATTGGGTTGAGTTACATAATAGATCGCTCAGTAGTACATACTAGGGGAGATTCCAAAGGGAGAAGAGAGGCAGGGCAGAAGATATTTATGCGTGATGATCAATGTACAGAGCGTGACACTACAGAGCGTGTGAAACTAAGTGTTTATCACGAACTTCCGTTTTAGATTGTACCGATAATCACGTATTTGATACGCGAATAGACTGTTTGTCCCGGCCTAATTGACGGAATTGTGCGCTTGGGACCCGCCTATGTGGTCACTCAGCTAATGATAGTTGGTAGTGAAATCGGAAGAGTAAATCTTGAGTTGAAACTATAGGAAAATGTTAAGAGGAAGAAATTAAACTAGAAGCGCATCTACCCCGACAGGTTTGAGAGGTTGCCCAAGTACTTCATAGAAGTCAGAGAGAAAAGATCAAAGGGCGAAAAGCTAACAAGTTTATGGAAGCAGTACCGTATTGCAGTATTTGTTGGCCATGCGACATTCTATCATAGCGCTGCTATGGGAGAACTGAGGGTATTGCCGTCGGCGTCGAAGAGGAAAACTTGGTCCGACCCCAATCTAATCTCCTTATGGATAACTAGGCTCTTCCACATACTGTAGGCAAGAGGTATATATCGTTTCCTGAATTCTTATCCAAGCTTATCTAATTGCCTTTCCATAGCCTCTCGCTACCTTAAGCCCCAATTCTCATATATTTCAACTAACCTACAACCAGTGCGATGGGAATGACTGTGCAAAGAACATGGCTGTGTGTGGCTTGTGTGACCAGATAGAGTTTAGCGCTGCTGTAAGGTACATAACCTGCAGGCAGCGACCTCTAATACATCACTACATTGTGACCGGGCAATTCAGAATGAGAACTCTGTCGATTCAAGCTGGCTCTAACGTGGTTAACGGGGTTTTGACCGCTCCCCTAATTATGACCGATTTGAATTTTTGTTAGTTGTTTACCGCCAAATTAGCATTTCGGCTAGTTTTAATTTTCTAATCGGTCATAACTAGGGGAGCGGTCAAAACCCCGTTAACCACGTTAGAGGCAACAGAAACAGGGTGGTAAGACATAAGCAGGGTGGTGAGACATAGGATGGTAGGCACCAAAGACAGCAGTAAGACGGTGGTAAGCAAATCCGATTTAGGTCAATACTACATTTATATATCACTGCATTTATACATCACTGCATTTATACATCACTGCATTTATCGCAGTCCACAAAGATCTTTGTAAACTAGGCATTTGCATCTAAGCATATTTCTGATAACGTATCCTGAATCTTTACAAACCACTGCCATCCGTATGGACACCGAAACCCATCCTATATCCTGGAGCCGCTGCGAAGTGACGGACCTGCGCCCTACTAAACGATCAGAGGAGGACTGGAAACCTTCAGATGATGGGTGCGACGATTTCTTGAATGCTTCCGTCAAGCATTTTCGTCACTCAGCGTCAAATTTCCTGTCACAAGAATGTGTCCAATGCAGTCCGACTTCTGGCATAAGTGGACATCTTATCCAGAGCACGTGCACTATTTCGCAGAAGGCTTTAGAAAAAGATAAGGGCTTACAAAAAGATATTCATGGTGGTGTATGGAGGTTAACTACGCAAGTCATAACTCGGAGTATTCAATTCCTAGGACTTCCTGCGTCTAGGCCACAGTTGACCACTGCCAATCGTCCGCGAAGAAAGGTCCCAAAGGCTCCATCACGTCTTCTTCTCCTCCCAACTGAACTTCGTCTCCAAGTTTGGAGCTTTGTTTTTAGTCCCCCTCATTATTATCCTCGAAAGGCTCTCTCACTTCTCCGCACAAACCACCAAATTTACTCCGAGGCATTTCCTTTCGCCTATCCTCATATCAGATTCTATTTGCCCGGCATCATCACGTTCAAGCAAAATTTGCTGACGCTCGAGCCGAGACAAATTGCCCAGCTCCACCACCTTAGACTGCCGGTCACCCGCCTCTCATATTTGGGTATTGCACCGTTCATCATAAGCCGCATCGAGAATCTGCGTCTCAATACCCTCACCATGACTCTTTCGGCCTTACACGAACCTCAGCAGTCAGTTGAAAATGGGTATCTGAGAGATCTGCGGAAGCGTTTAGATAAGATTACGAACATAAAATTCATCATTATCAATAATGATGGGTACTACGGGGACTGGGAATTTCTACTTTTATTTTTGCGTATGCATAATTTCGACCAACGCATTGAGCTGAAAGAGAGTTTTGCCATCAAGTCTGGCCTGTGGGAGTACAAAATGCAGCGCCGCAGGAAAAGGAGTAAAGGTGGATATTTCATGATCATTAGGGCTTTAAATTACCGCTAGAGCGGGATTGTACTTTAAACTTAATATATGTATAATAGCTGGGGACTCTTACTCCTCTCATGTACTGACCAGACTTGGTCTGACTCCACTCTGATCAAGAATATGCACCTTGTTAAAGCGCGGCCTACAACAACGTCAAAAGCACGGCCGGAACGCTATCAAAAGCTTAGACCACCTGAACGGGAGGTATTGTACCTTGCATTTCCGTACCCCAGCTCCTCGTATGCTCGGATCCTATTTGTTTTCCAAGAATCTATGGACTAATGCAGTCCTGACTGGAGAGAGTTCCAGCTTACAACCCGCCTTAATCAACGAAACTCTCTTAGAAGTTGCTGAGTCTTTCGTCAACATACTCTCAAAACCCTTCTTGACTCGTATTTAACTGATATCTTAAGAATCTACTTCATACTGCCAGAATAACAACTCCTTCAAGCATGCCCACCGATCCCTCGACCGAAAATCGAATCTTTAGAGTCACAGCCTCCGACGCCAAAGCTTTCGTACAAGCCATCCTAACTGGCAATGGAGTATCTCAGGATAATGCTGCTATTATTGCCGAATGTTTAGTAGCCGCAGATCTTCGTGGAGTGGACACACACGGTATTAATCGCATTCCTTCCTACATAGCACGCGTTCGACAAGGTGTGCTTGATCCGAAGGCCTCCCCAACAATTCGGCAAATTACACCAGTAGTCGGGCAGGTAGACGGACACAATGGTTTTGGGTTTCTTGCAGCGCATCTCGGGATGTCTGCTGCAATAAAAATGGCACAGAAGATGGGCATTGGCATGGTGTCAATAAAGCACTCAAACCACTTTGGCATGTCTGCTTGGGTGGTGCAGCAGGCGCTCGACGCCGGCATGATGAGTCTCGTCTTCACGAACTCATCACCTGCATTGCCTGTCTGGGGTGGCAAGTCTAAGCTCATGGGCGTTTCGCCGATAGCGTGCGGTGCGCCAGCGGGCAGCGAGAGACCCTTTATTTTGGACATGGCACCTAGTGTTGCCGCGCGCGGGAAGATCTACAAGGCTCTTCGACGGGGAGAAAAGATACCAAAGGATTGGGCATTAGATGCCGAAGGAAGGCCGACGGATGACCCTACTCGAGCTTTGGAGGGAGTAATGCTTCCGATGGGTGGGCCAAAAGGCTCCGCACTAGCAATCATGATGGACGTCTTTTCAGGCGTCCTTTCAGGCAGTGCTTTTGCCGGGCATGTAACAAACCCTTACAACCCCTACAAGCCAGCAAACGTCGGGCATTTCCTGGTGGCAATCAGACCAGACCTATTCATGAGCCTAGAAGAGTTCAAGAACCGCATGGACCATCTCTACAAACGTGTTGTGGAGTCGGAAAAACTTGCTAGCGTGAATAGAATTTATTTTCCAGGGGAAATCGAACAATTGAGGCAGGAGGAGCGGCTCAAAGAGGGCATTCCGTATGTCGGATCGGAAATCGCAGCGCTCAATAAAGAAGCGGCTCGGGTAGAAGTCGGGCACATCAAAGTTTCTGGCGGGACCAAAGGTCCCACCAACCCTATTCGTGGTGTTCCCGAAAAGGCTCGGCTTTAAGACCAGATTATGGAGGGGAATTTGAATCATGCTCAATGCCAACCAATCGACCTACTTTGTCATTCGTCATCCGTTGTTGCTTTGCACCGATGAGGCCTCTTCACACCCAGACCCCGGTCTGAACTGCTGAAGGAGAATTTACCGGGGGTTCCTTCAGTCTTGCATCCGCGAGGCAAGTTGGTGTGGGGTCTCCAATCTTGAAGGGTGCGCGGGGCACGCGGAGACTGTCCGCTTTTGGTTATCCATCTCCACAACCCCAAGACTCCATCATACTCCGCCTATCCCTTGCACTGATAGGGTCCTATAAAATGTGGCCCGTGCACGCAGTCAAGAACATCAAAACTTTCTTGCGCACGCTGTGGATAAAAAAGGTGGCGCGAAAACACGCGAGATGCCTGCACCCACCTCTCCCTACCTAAATTTGTATGCGCACGTATGAATGCACTTATACGGCTTATAGTAATAATTAATTTAGTCGTTATTTTAAGGAGTATATAGGCGAGATGGTGCATTTATGCGTGCGCATACAAATTTGGGGTGGGTGCGGGCTCTCGCGTGTTTTCGCAGTCCTGGTGATGCGGCAGAACGACTGACCGCCCATATATGATTGGTGCGCACGGGCCACATTTTATAGGACGTTATTATCGGTGCAAGGGATATGCCAAGTCAGCTCCTCCGTTGCCAAGCATGCCACGAGACTTCGGTGCGAGGCTTACTCTTTCTCCAAGGCGGGGAAAATTTCTCGGCATTGCAACCTCAGCTTACAGGTGTAGCCTCCCGTCGGTCTGAACCAGTCGCACTGCTTAATTCTCCCGTAAAACTCCGATTTTGACTCGTTATGGAGAGACGGGATCCATCGCCCTAGTCTTTCTACTATCAAGCCTGACCTCGTCTCAAGGATCATGTAGCTGCACGCTCTTAGGCGTGTGCAGGGATTTACAGTTATGCTGACAATCTCCATGTTCAGACGTCTATAAACAGATCGCAGACGCTGCATTTTTTAGTTGTGAAACTAGAGCAGCGCATTGACACTCGTCAATTCAAGCTTTGCAGAGAGTCCTCCACACTAGCCGTTGCATCTTTATAGGAAGTCTGCTGCATCTAGGTTGTTTCTATCTTTTTACAATACAACTCTCAAGTTCGTCGAAATCATTTCACCGCATTCACCATGTGGAATGTGTACCGACAAAACCTGAAGGATACTCCGAAGGAGGCTCTTAATTTCCGATTATGGTATGGAGTATTTGGTATGCATTCTGTTCTGGTCTGAACTACCTCAGGGCTGACGCTCTCCAAAGTGTTTGGAATTATTGGAGCAGCTCGAGGTCTCGATGAAGGTCTCATTGGAACAACAACAACTTTGACTCCATTTGTTAAACGCTTTGGTTTGAAAGACCCTAAGTTATCTAAGCATCAGCAAGCCGATCTGCTATCAAATATAACCTCCATGGTTCAGTTAGGATCCATCCTCGGAGCGCTGGTTGCATTCTATGTCACGGATAAAATCGGTCGTCTGTGGGCAACTAGGCAGCTTTGCCTTATTTGGATCATCGGAATTTGCATCTATCTCGCTGCGGCTCCTTCGGGAAGCATTAGCATGGTCTATGCCGGCCGATTTATTGCCGGCATCGGAGTCGGGCAAACCACCGTGGTAGCACCTACTTATCTTGCTGAGACTGCTCCCAGAGCAATCCGCGGACTTTGTGTGTGTTGTTTTTCTGGCGCTGTTTACTTGTAAGTTGAGGAGCATAAATTCGATTTTTAATATTTCTCTTGCTAATTGCTTACTCAGGGGTATTATGCTGTATGCCATTACCCGTTATAATCCTGTTTCTGTATCAGAGCGGCATTAATCATTTGCACAGTGGCTACTTTGCATGCTGGGGCTGTTCTATTCATATCTCGGACAAGAACCAAGCTCAATGGATCATCCCAACTTCTATGCACCTTATGTTCGCCGTTATAATTTTCACGCTGAGTTTCTTTTCTAAAGAGAGTCCCCGATGGCTTATTAAAGTTGGAAGACACGAAGAAGCAGCCAAGAACTTAAGCCAGGTACGGAACCTTCCCGCTGAACACCCTTACGTGACCAGCGAAATCATCGACATTAATGACCAGCTCAATCGCGAACGTGAGGCTACCATGGGCACCACTTGGCTCGGTCCACTCCGCGAGCTTTTCACAATCAAGGCGAACCTATATAGGATTATGCTCGGATTCATGTCCCAGATCCTCAGCCAATGGTCTGGCGCCAACAGCATTACTATATACGCACCGCAATATTTTGCCATGATGTAAGATCATAATTAAATTCACCGCACTGATATGTATCTCACTAAGACCATATAGGGGCACGACGGGCCAAAGCGAGAAGCTCTTCGCAACAGCGATCTTCGGCCTTGTAAAATTCATTTCCAGCTTACTCTGTGCCTTCTTCCTCATTGATTTCATCGGCCGTAAGCGCGCTCTGTCAACCGGAATTCTTCTGCAGTTCATCAGCATGCTTTACATGGCACTGTTCCTCGTCATCGACACCACTGTCGCCAACGGAACTAAAGGCCAAAGCCCAAGCCAGAGACGCGCGGCTACCGGGGCAATCGTGATGATTTATTTCTCTGGTTTTGGATGGGCGCTGGGATGGAACAGTAAGCGCCTACTCGCTCCTCCGCCGCGCTTTACAGTCACCTGATGCTAATTATCCGTATAGGCATCCAGTATCTCATTAATTCGGAAATCTATCCACTGCGGCTCCGTGCACTGGGTGGCAGCATCGCCATGACCGTCCATTTCGTCAACCAGTACGGCAACTCAAAAGCTGTGCCGCTTATGTTTCTCGCCATGACCACTGGCGGGACGATTTTCTTCTTCAGCGTTGTCACGGCTGTCGGCTTGGCATGGGTGTGGTTCTTCCTGCCTGAGACAAGCGGCAAGTCGCTTGAGGCTATGGATGCTCTGTTCAACTTGCCATGGTACCTGATTGGACGGAAGGGCAAGGAGATGACCGCTGGTATCGGGGCAATGGCAGATGTGCTGGATAAGGATGGAGAGAAGAAGATGGGGCTTGAGATGGAGGTGACTAGGGTTGAGAGGGTTGGTGACGTTGGTGAGAAGAACGTTTAAGTGAATCGCTATCAGCCTACGGCCCGCATCATCCAACGGCCCACTCTAAAACCCCACCAAAAAACCCAAAAATCGTTCCTTAATATCTTAACAACAGCTTAATAATAAATTATAAAAATTTATAAATAGACTTTTATACTTACATTAAAACCTTTATTAGAGTTTTAGAGTAATTGGTTTAGCCGTTATTAATATATTAAGATTTATTAAGATTTAGCTCTTAAATTTAAGCTGAATTTTTATATCTTAAGAACTACTTATTAAATTACTTTAAAACTTTAATAGAGGTCTTAAAATAGGTAGGAGAGTCTAATTTTAAATTTTTATAATTTATTATTAAGCTGTTGTTAAGATATTAAAGAACGATTTTTAGTAGGGTTTTAGAGTGGGCCGCTAGATGATGCGGGCCGTAGGCTAATAGATTACGTTAGTGGGGAGGATATTCCTATGCAAATATTTGAGATGTGTCTGCGTATCTGAATACGCTTGTGCATCTACCTTGACGTCTCTGTATTGTGTCATTTTACTCAGAAACCTCCGATGAGATTGACTGGAGGCGTATGGTTAGCGGTCTTCTAGCTGAATTGACATTAAGGTTGGATATCAGGGCCTATGATAGATCATTCTTGCTAGCATGGCCTTTTGCAGTCCTGCTCCTTGAGCGTCCGAAAGATAAGAGCCGAGCCGAAATATCAACGTTACAAATCGAATTTGACATGTGCTACACTATCAATTTGTCCCCTTTAACCAAGTTTGATTTTTTACGATCGCAAAGCCCACATAAAGAGTCCTTTAGTTACCAATCCAAATTTTAGTCCTAACGCGTTGAAACGCCGGTAAAACTCGACATTCAAAATACTTGATCTTCTCTTTCTATTGAAATTAAACATGAAAATCCAAAGACGGAATGCCAGTGAGAGCCTTGCCTTTTATCAGAAAGGAATTCGCGTAGTGACAGCTCTCGACGAACTATTAATTAGGAAGATATCGTAGACTTCTTTGGATGCCTCAACATGCACTACAATAAGATTAGCAATAGCCTAAAAAAAGTTCAAAAGATAGAAGCTGCAAACTCCAAGCCTACTATGAAGCTCGTATCATGCTGCAGAGCATTAGGAAACGCAGCTGCATAAGAAGGTAGATATGCAAAAACACTCCGTATGCAAGACAGACTCACCATATGTCTAAAGCTCCCCTCTCCTCCAAACCTTAACAGATCAAATTGTAGCAACTTGACAGTCTTAAAACCATGCTTTTCGTACAGCGGTTGCCCCATTTCGGATGCCTCCAGATACGCGTCTAGGTCCATCTCGTCTGCCCGCGCGGTCCCCCACGCAATTAACATACTCCCAGCGCCACGTCGCTGGTGGTCAGGGTGAGTCACCAGCAGATCCAAGACTTCCTAATGTCAGCCCACTAGATTAAATGCGAAAGCAAAAGGTAGTGACTACGAAAATAAGGCCTGGCCCCCATCATCTCCCTCCGTGCATCACTCAAATCAGTGAAAAAGGCGTTCCAAGTTGGTACGTCAGACTCTGGCAGTGGTTCGGGCAGCTCCAGTTCCTTCTCCAGTTCCTGTGGGCTCCGCTCGCGATCGAAGACCTTCCACTTAGCGCATGCAACCATTTCGCCCGTCGCCGTGTCGCTGGCCTTGAGGTAGCACGTGTGCTTGTCATTCCGCAACGCCTCGAGTATTCCGTCCGAAATCTTGACTTTGCTTTCTGGGGATAGCTCGCGGGTATAGAAGATACGGTTGATGGTGTTTTTGAAAGCCTCATGTCGGATGCTCACGTAGGTGGCCACGTCGGCTTCGGTCATGGGAGAGATTTGGAGAGATATGTTTGCAGTTGCAAAATTGAGAAAAAATGATTACGGTCTTACATCTTTAATGGAGATAGACGAGCTTTAGCACGGTCATTGGAGCGGTGATGACTCACGAGACGGGAATGTTGCCTAGAAGAGCGTGAGTTATGATTAGCATATTCACGGTCCAATATGAGATGCACTGGATTTTAGCAAACTTGAAAATTGGCGTATTGATATTCAGTTCTAGACGATTTGTAGCGGAGATTTCAGAAGAAGTAGTGAATATGTAAATCTGAAAAGGAATCATATGACTACGCATAGACCGCCATTCATCCTCTGGTGTGCGCTAAAATTGCAGTGTATTTTCGATAAGGCAATTGGAGTCGCAGGGGGCGGTCCCACAATTGGGAGCTGTTACGGAGGACCGCGCGAAAATAGATTTCCCCTTCCTTCTTGGGATTAGCGGTTTCCCCCCATAAGGTCGCCTATAAGGTTGCAGTTCTTAGGAGCTTTTGGCGGGTCTTATGGGCAGAGACCGCCTAAAATCTCGTTGCTTAGGTGATGGAGCCCCCGTAATTTTGGGGCCTTATGGGGAGTAACCACTAGTCCCAAAAAGGGAGTGGAAATCTAGAATTTGTTTGCCGGGGGGGAGTTGGATAATATAACGAAATGGAGAGTGAAGAAGTTTGACGTACTTAAATATACCCAGTTGAGTAGAGATGACTGATCCTAACGTCTGTCTACTAGGTGTCTAATCAGGTATATCGTAGTCCTCCACACATTTTTAAGTCACAGAAGTTCAGACCAGCTAGATATGAGCAGCCATATTGACATTCCAAGCCCTAACTCTTACTGTACGGCCTCCAGTTATCGTACGCGCCTGCGCAAGCCTCATGCTCGAATTCCAAATCTGGTTGGAACTCCCAGTACAGCCTTAGAAGCAAGGTCAGTCGTGCGAGCTCCTTATAATAAGGGAAACTTACGTCTCAGGATCGCTAGCCATGCGAAACGTGTACTCCGCTGCTTCATCCTCAACAAGGACCTTCGGTACACCATTCGCTGCCGCCGCTTCTACCATGAGCTGGATCTCACAGCTCCGCTCCATTAACGTATATAGATATGCCGCTTCGTCGATGGTATTTCCAACAGTCTGCCACGCGCCAACGTATTAGCAAATCCAATAACGCATAGTATCAGCATGTTCCAAAACACAGCTTACCAAAAGACCGTGATTCCTCAGAATCAATCCTTTCCCTTTTGAACCTAGGGACGCCGCCAACCTCAGCCCCTCTTCCTCACTAAATATAATCCCTCCGAATTCATGATATACAGCTTGTGCCTCCCCATAGAAATAGCATACGTCCTGATTCAGCATCTCCAGCGGTCTTGCAAACGCGCTCCACGCCTTACCCGCCTTCCCATGCATGTGGCACGCCGCATGCACGTCAGGCCGCGCCTTGTGTATAGCACTATGTATCAAGAACCCCGCCCCATTGGCTGGCCGCGAGGTATTACCACCGATCGCACGCCCATTGTAGTCTACGAGAATCATGTCGGCGGCCGTGAGAGTGGCAAAGTGCTTTCCGAGAGGGTTCGTCCAGAACGTATGTGAGTTTTCCGGGTCGCGGACGGAGATGTGTCCCGACATGCCTTCGGTGAATCCTTTGCGTGCGAAGACGCGGAAGGCACCGGCCATGTGGGAGAGCATGAAGGCGCGTTGTTTGTCAAACGAGGAGAAGAGAGGGATACCGGGAAGGCAGGTACCCTGAGAGATAGCCTGGAGAGGCGTCAATTCTTTGGAGGGTTCATTGGGCGTTCCGGATGATAAGTTTTTGGGCTGGGTAGATGGGATGGGGTTGGAGGGAATGGCGGACGGAGCCATTGGAGTTTTTTGTGGTTGCTAGAAGTTGTAGGATGTAACGTTTAGTAGAAAGCTATGATTAATCTGTGTGGGGTGTAAATTCTTAAGGTTTTATTGTATGAGCTGACGCTGTTAGTCTGAAAAGCAATCCTCTAGTCGCAATTCTAAGTGCAAAGACTAGACCGCGCCCTTCCAATAATAATGCTCCGAGGCGTGAAAGAGGAAAGCCAGTCCAGACTGAGATGATGCATGTTAATAAGGTACGTTGGGGAACGACTGCATAAGTGGGGTTGAAGGGCGTCAATGCCAAGCTGCACCGTGCACCAACACCGAGAACAAGATTGGGCCGTTCTGTATGTACGATTCCGTTCTGCACGACAGGGCCCTGTTGGGAGGAACACCTGGCAAAGCCCAACTCTAAGGGCTAGCCTACAAATATATATATATACATAGAAATCACGGATTTGAATAACCTCACGTCGCTGTAGTTCTCATCACAGTGGCCAAGAATCAGGTCAAACGAGAGCCTTTAATTGGCTAATCCTTATCGATAACCGAGAACCAGAGTCAGCGGGTTAAGGGATAGGCATTAGGAATCTTTAACATCTCTAAGCATATACTACAAAATTATTGGATATATATTACGAAAAGACACAATCATGCAATTAATTCCACACTTAAGATTGGGAAGATATTGAGTTTATTAGATAACCCCTCTTCGTTCTCTCCCAAACCCTCCAAAGAACTTACTATATCTATCGTAATAATAGTATACATTATCCTCTATATTTGCAAAAGTACTATAGTTCCAAGCATTCGTTGAAGGTACAGAGTAGATGAAGAACCGCAGGATAGTCGCTATAAAGTAAGGAGACCGTAAAACCGGAGAGTTCTGTGAGAACAATGAGTAAACGCTTACGCATCTAAATTTAGCAAATCCGTATACACTCTACATTGCCAAGGCACCAACAGCCCAAATAAATCTGGTTTTCTTGGCCGAGGAATTAATAGAATGTTATAGGGAGGGCGGTACTAACCACACCTTGTTACGGACCTAGCGCACTGAAATGGGGTCCTTAACAGCGTCATTATAGAAACTAGTTCTCCAGAGCAGCAGTCCCCGGGCACCTACAAGATAACTGCGCCCCGTATGCAGCCACAATAAGTAATTGCTACGCCGGATAATATATGTAATGTCTTTTTCGTTAAGAAGGGAGGTAAAGGTCTGGTGGGCTATACGCTTAGATATCTGAGTTCTAGGCTTATTTAAGCCTTGCGACACTTTTATGGAGCGTAGTATAGGCATGGTGGCTTATCTAGGTGGAAAGCTTCAAATTAATCAAATTTAGTTTATTTTTTGGCGTATGCCAAGCCACCGAAAAAACCGAAAAATTCGAACCTTTCTATAAGCGAGAATAGATATCCTAGAATTTCAGCCGAATATCCTTAACTTCTACCAAAAAGTCAACTAAAAAGCTTTAAAACCCTACTAAATTGATTCTTCCTTATTACCTATGTAGTGAGCTGATAGATTGCTTTATGTATCTATGCTGACTGATTGCTTACACCAGCGGCTAGCTGTTAGCGACGCTGCCTGTTGGCCTCACTGACGTCGAGCTGGTTCGTTGTCATCGCGACTTGCTCGATTCTTAAGCCTAATGCCCCGGCTATTTGCATAGTCAGATGATTGTTTTTCGTCAACTCTCGCACGCTACTGAGTATATCAACGACATCCAGCCCGACTAGGGGGTAATCAATCGGATTAGTTGTCGATTCTTCAAAAAGCCAGATCCGGAAGTCTTGATACCACCTACATTAGCCACGCTTGGTATATTACTTCCTTACGCCTTTAATTCTTACGACTCTTTGCGCAACGTCTTGTAGTCTACTAATACAGTTGTTCTGCGCGCCTCTAGCTCTGCCCTCCGCGACAATATAAATGGAGCAATTACAACATCAAAAACCCTTAAATACAGGCGCTTCAGCATTCCATTCCTGCGACATATGCGGGGAGCTTATTGAACAGCTTATTTGGCCCTCGATAGACTGGGTAGACGAAGAAAGGGGGTTTGAATCTACTGAAGCTATTAACTTTGGATGGCTGGACTCTATTATCGAAAATGAGCAGTGCTCCCTTTGTCGCCTTGTAGCGCGAATCTTCGAGCAGACACGAGTGAAAGATACCGATCATCTAGGCAGAATCTACTGCTTTTTCTCTAAGACTTCTATAAGGCCATCTACAACTAGAAAACGCAGGAACTGGTCTATTGGACTGGACTTTTACTACCCGACTGTTGACAAAAAGATGGTTCCGACCATATGGCAGCCCTCACTTCGACTCTTGGCAAGTGATAGTTCGGCTATTGACATTGATGAAGAGGTCTTTGAGCTTGGACGAGCCTTATCCCCAGGATATGCAGACGCGGCATTCCTTCGTGCCTGCTTCGACATATGTGTGCGCACGCATGGAGCTGCCTGTAATCAGCCCGTACGAAAAGGGCCAAGTGGAAACCAATTTCCCCTTTCAAATTCATCAGCTCTACCCGCTGGGCTACGCGTCATCGATATACAGGAACAAAGACTTATACATGCTCCAACTACCTGCCGTTATGTTGTCCTTTCCTATGTGTGGGGTTCAACCAACTTCCTTCAGCTTACAAAAGAAACGGAAAGTCAACTACAAACACCGGGAATTTTACGTAAGATTCCTGTCCCAAAGACAATATCTAATTCAATTGAGGCTACGGGCATGATCGGGGCCAGATACCTTTGGGTTGACTCTCTCTGTATCCTTCAGGATGACGAGGAGGAGAAAGTTGCGCAGATACAGAAAATGGATAAGATCTACGCGAATTCTCTGCTAACTATTGTCGCCGCAGGCGGAACGCATGCTGATGCGGGCCTTTGGAATACTAATTCCAACGGAGTGCGAGTTGGGCAGATACGGGAAGAAGTACATGGCCTGAATTTCATAAGTGCTGGCCCAGACTTAATGAAAACGCTCGAAAAAAGCGTTTGGATCCAGCGAGCTTGGACCTATCAGGAGTATGTACTCTCTCGTCGTCTCTTAGTTTTTGGGGAATACCAAGCATACTACTCCTGTGAAAGCGCAGGGTTTGCGGAGGATTACGTCCATCGTGTTTCCAGCAATGGTACCCAAGAGCTTCAGGCGGCTGCCGATGACGAGTTCTCGACGGTCGTGAGCGTTGCACATCAATTCCCAACATTCTGGCCGTCTATGATCAGAGAGTATACGAACAGATCCCTCTCCTTTGATTCAGATGGTCTCAATGCCCTGTCTGGTGTCCTCCAGAACTTTAGCCAAGGTATCAATGATGGATTCCTTTGCGGGCTGCCAGTATCTACCTTATTTGAGGCTGGACTTCTGTGGGTGCCCTCCAGAACCCTACGCAAACGTGGACCTACGTCGGTTGGGTCTCAATTTCCGTCTTGGTCGTGGGTTGGCTGGGTAGGAGAAGTTTCCTTTGAGGTGAAGAATGAAGATAGTGATGCTATATTAGATGCCAGAGTTATCACAGAGTGGTCTGTTAGTTACGAACACGGTATCCTGCGAAGCACAGATCTTCATTTTCCGTCCGCTGCTGGCCAACTCTCCTCATCAGCATCAAGCACGATATGGAAGGCCGAAAATTCTTCTCTACAAGGCATTCAGACAGGATATCTCTGCTTCATCACTAAATCAGCGATGTTTACCATAGAGGAATCCTATTGGAACCAGTTCGTTACCCCAGATGACTTCGATTGCGAGCATAATGGTCTATATAGAGTATTGCATGAGGGTACATGGGTTGGAAGTGTTCACTTGGAACATTCAACAGCCAGGAATCTCCCAGTTGGGCCTGGCCACACCCATGAGTTTATTGTTCTCGCTCGTTCCGGTGGCAGAGTCGAGCCACTGACGATCCCCGAGCGGCCCCAAACGGAAGAGAACAACTGGATACCACTTTTTGATGAAGACTTGCTGGAACAATACCAAGAAGATGTTTATGATGTGATGTTGGTAATAGTGGAACAGGATGTCGCGTATCGCAGAGGCATTGGCCAGATTCATAAAGACTCCTGGGACAATGCTGGATGGCAATTAACGAAAATCCAGTTAGGATAAATATGTTTAATTAAGTGTTTAGATACATCTTACTGCCTACCAAAGTATATCAAAGTATATAGTAATATATCTAACAACCTTAAATTAAGATTGCGATCCACCCATTTGTTAAATTAAGGGGAGGTTACGTCCGGCCAAACGTTCAAGCGCTCTAGTAGAAATCTCACAACCACTGACGTACATGTACCTCATGAGCTCTCCTGACTGGCCCCCATTTTCTCCCTATTGATTATTTGTGTCGACGAACGCAGGAAGTTGAATCCGTTAGAATCTCGGCTGCTTCGCCTCCATCGTGTAGAAAGAGTGGCATTGAAGACGATCCTTAGAAAGTACTCCATGAAAGTTCGAATACGGGCCCTTGGGGGTTCGAAGCCTTTGGTGACGGTAAAATAATTTACCAAGGGATATCCGCATCAGCTCCAGATGCGTGTGATACCTCAACTTGATTCATTCAGAAGAATTGGAGAACCTGGCTAGATACTATATATTTAGTGTCTCAATCACATCTGAGCTGTAGGCATCACTCATAACTAGATAATTTCCATTCCAGGTAGATCTCATGGTGTTTGGACCCATTTCATTCACTCTTTCCCATTTTGGGATTAGCGCATACGCGCTCCATAAGAGTTACCACCAATATGTAGAATAGACCTCTTCTCCCTCTAGACACCAATAACATAACCAATTAAGCAATTGCTATACCGTAGCTACCGAAGTGCTACCAACACTGATCAGTGATTATAGATTAGGAGACGGTACTATTTTAAAGAGGAATTAACTATAAAAGGCCCACCTACCTGTGCAGAGAACCCTCGTGTGAGATTTGCTAGGGAATACGCGTTAAGAAGTAGACGCCTGCCTGTGCTCGTGTTTTTATAACTTAATTCGCATTTAAAGATTTAGAGGCCTGCCTGTGCTTATCTTTCTATATCGCGTCCATTACGCATTTATGGCACCTGCGCGTTTTACTGTTTATCGCAACCTACGAACTTAATACGGCCTCTATACCAACAACTTTCCCTCCCTCTATACCTCCGAAAACCCTACAGCGACCAATTCTGCCTCCCTTCTTACCTCCTCCTATACAATAAATACGAGCTATGGCGGACTAGTTAGCAAAGCTAAAGAACAAGGATTAGTGGCCTAACGGCTTTAATCCCACAAATAAGGAGAAAGATAAGAGAGATGCTTTTATAAGACATAAATGCTGGGTCTACAACTAATTATAGTTGCAAGATAGTAATCTCTAGGAGTAATTTAAAGAAGACTTTAATAAATGGACGGTATAGCTATTTAATGAAGTCAATAAGACACACTTACGCAATTTACGAAGTGCTCTATATAAGTATAGAGTTTGGGTATATAAGTCAAATCGCCCTCCTAAGCTGAACGACGCACTGTATAAATGCCTTTAGGAGGAAGAGCCGACTGCTTAAACAATACTAGAGATTTAACAAACAATACTAAAGAATAGAGAATTCAAGTTAAACCTTATAGTATATATGCTAAAGATAGGCGGAGTTAAAGTATAAGTTAGCAACCTTAATAACGTTAAATAACAACCTATATAATACTAAAACTTACCTCCTCTACTCTTACCAGCAGACCGTACTGCTAGAGATATTATTTCCCTTATAAAGTTAATTATAGTAGACAACAAATACAGCGGTTAGAATAATAACTTTAATATTAAACTTAATATCTTTAAGAATTACTATAAGCAACTCAATATTACTAATAACGTAATAAAGGCAAAGGCATATTCTAATATACTAAAGGATAATGCTCTTAACCACTTCTTTACAAATTAAGCATTGTATAGAGAAAGTACACCTACTTTTACTTAACTTTGCGGTGCAACACGAGCTTATTTTAAGAACAATAACTACCGCCGCTCTTAACTTCAGTTATTTAACAGCCTTATACTAAAGGAAGTTATATCTTGACTAAAGAATACGGCCAAACAGAAGAAGGAATGCCTTAATATCTTAGTTAGAGACCTCCAAAAAGCACAGAACGGCGCCAATAAGACTATAAAGGGTGACGCTGCTTTGCGATAGCGCTTAATTATTGCGTATTAAGACGACTTAGCTTATAGTTACGCATGCTTTTAACCACCTAATATATTGCTAGCCTTAATTAACTCTCTTTAAAGCTTAATTGTTACCTACAAGAGAAGTTACCCACTGGCTATAGCTGCCTATATTACAGGAGAAGATAAAGAGGAAGAAGCGTACTATACAGACCGCCGATACGTTCGTAATAACAACGATTATAATAATCGCGGTATCTTGCGATTTCAATGCTTCCCACAATACCCTTAGAATCGCAACACTTAATACCTTTAAGAACGATACCCTTAAGACCGAAATCCTTAATTCTATAACCCTCGTAACTTACAAGTTAAGAGATGCTTTATTTGTAAGAAATAAAGCTATTAGTCTACTAAACACTTAAAAGAAGAGCAAGAAGATTAGAAAGAGAAGTATAGACGTAAATATGGCTATACCTTTAATCGGAATGCTGCCCAATAGATTACCGAATACGAAGGTACCAAAGATAATAATAATCTTAATAACTTTTAGACCTTTGTACTTAATCTTAAAGAAGATACTAAACACGCTAAACACTTTATATTATTAATAGTTAAGAAGTTAAGTAACCTTGTAACTTAATACGTACTTATAGGAGTAGTTCCTAATAAGTCTACTTTCCCTTTTGTGTATTTAACCACCTCTAAAGAGACCTCTTAATACAACTCTGACAAATGGTACGGTATTATAATTAATATGGGAGCAGTAAGAGCATTAACTGCTAGATTTGGCCAATATCTTATATATAAGGAGACCGTTAACTTAATAGCCATACTTAATACTTCTAACGCCAGCGCTATTAAGGTTAAGTTCGGAATTAGCTTAATATTATTAGTAGGTTCTCTCAAAGTATAATTACTGGTAGGAGAGATTGTATTTTATATTATATACGCTAATACCCCATTTCTTATAAGCCTATGAGATCTTGACTCTCTGGGTTACTACTACAATAACCTTACTAATAAGGTAGTAACTCCTACATCAACAGTGCTAGTGGCATAACAGTTCGGTCACCCCTTCCTACTATAGGGAAAGACTCTACAGCAATTTATTACTGCATTAATTACATTAACAGCATGCTACTTAACGGCAATAGAGTTGTTACAATTGTACCATTATTTCAGCCATTCTTTAGTTGGGAAGTTATATGCTCTACTTAAGTATTTAGGTTATAATATTAATAAAGAGATAATTAAGAAGCTAACTAAGTACTATTACTATTATTAAAAGCACAGCAAATCCCTATATAGATTTAAGTTCAAGCTTCCTAACAATTTGGACTTTAATTACACGGTATTCGTTAATATCTTCTATATTAACGGCAAGCCAGTACTCCATGTTATTAATAAGGCTATAGGATTTACCGCCGCCCAATTTCTAAAAGATATATCTACAAAAACCACCTGGGAGGCTCTTTGTACTTATTAGCTTAATACTTATCTCAGTCCCCCCAATTTAGTTATACACGACGCCGGTACCAACTTTAATAGCCGTAAGTTTCGTTAAAACGCCTCTATAGTTGCAATGAAGACCAAGTGCGTGCCCGTTAAGGCTTATTAGAGCATTAGAAAGGTTAAATAAGGTTATATAACCCTTCTTCACGCCTACAAGATTATTTAAGAAGAGATAGGTTTAGATATCTTAAAGAAGGCATATTTATAGATAGCTGTTAAGGCGTTAAATAATTCTATAGGCCCTAATAGCTTGGTACCAACTCTACTGGTATTTGGTACTTTCCCACGAATATTAGACAGTAATATACCGGCACTATCAATTCAATAACGTGCTGTCGCCATACGCAAAGCAATAGAAGAGATCATAAAGAGAGCTAAGAGAATAGTTAACAACGCACTCAACACTTAAAACGGTCCTAATACGGAAGCTTTACATAACCTGCCACCTAATTCCCCAGTGCTTATATACAGAGAGAAAGGAGGCTGGAAAGGCCCCTTCCTATTAATTGGAATTACCGGCGAGACTTATAAGGTTAAACTCTTATCTAGAGTTACCAATTTCTAATTAACTCATATTAAGCTGTATTATAAAGAGAGTATAGTTAGAGACTCTAAGGGAGATTAATTTAACGGAGAGCAAGTTAATAAAGGAGAAGAGGAGCAAGAAGTACTAATTTAGCAACTATAACGTAACCGCCAGCGACCTAAACGATTTTGTAGACCTAACGTTACTGTCTATATAGCAATTCTATTATATACTGACTCCCGTATAAAGGAGATTAACGGCCTATTTAAGAAGGGCGTATTTTGAATTGCTGATACTTCTATAGTACTAAAAGGCACCTATATATTTAACTCCCAATTTATTAATAATATTAAGAACAAGGGCACCGATTAAGCGTTTAAGAAGTTATAATTAGTTGTATAAGCCTACAATAATTAGGAGAAGGAATTAGTGTTAATATAGTCACCTACTATTTAACGATCAAGTTAACGAATTATACTTACACTCACACCTTCTCTTCTTAAGGAAGGCGCCTTACTGTACCTCCGTAACATCTTATAAGCATATATATAATCTACCACTCTTTTAAATCGCGATTTCTATGTTCGCCTACCTCTAGAACTCTTAGATATCTTGCAACTCGGCAACAATACCATTATAAAGGTAATTAAGCCTCTATACGGTATCCCTGAGGCTGGCAACTATTGGTTCTTAATATACCACCTTCACCATATAGAGAAGCTTAAGATAAAGGAGTCTACCTATAACCCTTGCCTCCTCTACACGCACAAAGCTAGAGTAGGAATTATTGGCCTCCAGACCAACGATACTCTATTTATTGGAAATAAAGAGTTTGTATAAAATAAGGAAATTAATCTCATAAACGCTAAGTTTATAGTAAAGAAACGTAAGAAACTCACAATAAGTACTCTAATTAAGTTTAATAGCGGTTAAATTACTCTTAATAATAATAACTCTATTATATTTAACTAAATACGCTAGTGTGAGAACTTAAACCTTATTAACCTTAAGACTACCAATCTTATAAGTTTAAGAGGCACTAAGAGAGTTGCGGTCACCCTAAAAGATTAATATATTGCTTAATACGTAAGAGGAGCGTATATTACCTCTATATACCAACCAGAGTCTTTATTTAATCTTTTCTTTACGGCTTAAGTTACTAACCTAAAAGAAGGTAACGCAAAGAAGCTAAATAAGCGTTTATAATAGCAAATTAACAACAAGTTAAGAGGCCTGCAATTTATACCTTTAGACCTCTAATTACCTAAGATTATGGTATTTATAGATACCTCTTTTACTAACAACGCTAACAATACCTCGTAAATTGGCTTTATAATTGCAATTGCCGACAATAGTAGTAGTACGAATATCGTTTATTGGTCCTCTATTAAGTATAAGAGGGTTACTCACTCAGTTCTAGCCTCTAAACTATACGCAATGGCTTACGGATTTAATTACGGCGCGGTCTTAAAGTCTACAATAGAGAAGATCTTGCAGGTGGAGCTCCCGCTTATACTCTATATAGATTCCAAGTCGCTATACAAATACCTTATCAAGTTGGGAAGTACTTAAGAAAAGAGATTAATGGTTAACTTAATATGCTTACGCCAATTATATAAAAGACGCATAATTATAGAGATTAAATGGATTAACGGCGACTTAAACCCTATAGACGCAATAACAAAAGCAAACGCTTGTAACGCATTAAGAAACCTTATTAACATAAATACAATTAACTTGAATACGAAGGAATGGGTAGAGAGAGGTTAAGTAATTAGTAAGAAATTAAGTAAACATAGAATGTAGAGACTGGAGTTGGATTTTGATATTACGTGCGGTATATCATATATACGGGTTATTGGGCCAATCATATAGAGAGTTACCAGTGTTTGGACCCATTTCATTCACTCTTTCCTATTTTGGGATTAGCGCATACGCGCTCCATAAGAGTTACCACTAATATGTAGAATAGACCTCTTCTCCCTCTAGACACCAATAACACAACCAATTAAGCAATTGCTATACCGTAGCTACCGAAGTGCTACCAACACATGGCGCTCGAAAATGACCACAAAAATGAATTTATCTCTAGAAACATCCATAAATACTGCATTGCTAATATCCCAGCAGATGACATAGGGCTTGTAAGTGAGCGTTGATATTCTTCATTAGGTACTAGAATACTGATTTTACCCGAAGGAAGTTGTAAATGCTGCAATTGAATGTGTTAAAACTCTCCCCGAAAGTCTTCAAACCTCCAATATCGAATTCACGGAACTGCCATGGGGTACAGATTACTACAAGAAAAACGGCTGATACATACCAACGGATGGGCTCGACACACTTCGGCAACTTGACGCTGGGTTGTTCGGCTCCGTTGGTGTCCCAGGCATGCCTCCCATCTCACCAACGCTTTCTGACGCACCCCTTAGTACTACTTAGTCAGCTAACTGATCTCATAAACGTTCTAGACCATATATCGCTCTGGTGCTTGCTTCTTGCAATTCGGAGACCCATGCAGCTGTACGCGAACGTGCGTCCTGCAAGAAGTTTCCCCAAGACACAATCTTATCTACGAAATGTAGCTGAAGGCGACATTGATTGAATCTTAGTACGGAAAATTCTGAAGGTGAATATAGTGGTTAAGGAGGGCGATCTCATATCCACCAGCCATGGGAGTCAGCAACAGAGGTTGCCATCTTTACCCGAGTCGGCATTGAACGCATTATGCGGTTTGCATTTGAGACTGCTCAAAGTAGACCACGGAAGCTTCTTCTAGTAGCCACAAAGAGCAACTCAATGCGTAATGGAATGGTCCTGTGGGACGAGGTGGCCACGGAGGTTGTAAAGGACTTTCTTGGTGTAAAATGGGATAAGATGCTCGTCGACGTAATGATTGTACGTATGGTCCATAAGCCGCGATATCTTGATACAGTTGTTGGAACGAATCTCCACATGGATATTCTTTCCGGCCTTGCCGCAGCCTTAGCAGGTTCTATTGGAGCAGCAGCATCTAGTAACCTCGACCCTACTCGTAAGAACTCCTCACAGTTTGAGCCGATACATGGGAGCGCATTCGATATGATAGGTAAAGGGATTGCAAGCCTGTAGCCAGTGTAAGAGATGGATGGATCGAGATTGGATCGGGATCCATTAATCCACTAATCCACGCCTAATCCATTGGTGGCGTGGATATGGATCTAGATCCAAACTTTATCCATTCTTAGGGCACGTTTAATACCTTTTTAGATACTGCTAGCCATACACCCCCTAAATGATACGCGCACACCCCCTAATTAATACGCATACACCCCCTACCTTATTTAGTTTAGACGCTTCCTTATTAAGTTAGAATATTATGTGCGTTTAACTTGTTTGCGCCTATATCACGAAAATTAAAGTGCGCGCCATATAAGCTTTATAACTACAACATCACGATTAAGTCTTAATTTTAGTTATAGTATAAGTAGTAGAGTCTAAATCTGGATCGCGCCTGAGTTAATTAATTAGATTGCGTAGTACTTTGTAAGGCGTTGCGCAAACTAAATTTAGGTGCTGCTACCTCTGCTTTATACCCACGCCCAAGCCCTACCCGCGCCTGCACCTGCGCCTAGTGGGACCTAAATTAACACCTCTACTTTGCATCCAAGAGCCTGCAATTATAAAGCGTCGCGGCAGTCGGCTAATTAACTCTATAACTAGCTCTATAATTGCTAATCGCGTTAACAGATCTATTTGTAGAGAGCCCTTAGCATTTAAGCGAAATACTAGCTACTGTAGACTTGCACTTTAATTTTTGTGATATAGGCGCAAACAAGTCAAACGCACGTAATATTTTAACTTAATAAGGAAGTGTCTAAACTAAATAAGGTAGGGGTTATATGCGTATTAATTGGGGGGTGTGCGCGTATTATTTAGGGGGTGTATGGTTAGCAGTGTCCAAAAAGTTATTGAACGTGCCCTAAGAATGGATGAAGTTTGGATCTTGATCCAGATCCGATGGATTTAATGGATTTGAGGCTAACTGGATTTGGATCTAGATCCAATCCATCCATCTCTTACACTGCCTGTAGCAACAATTTGGTTAGAAGGCAAATATAATGCATTTAGTGACTCGTATTGTGGATAGTAATAGACAAATGAATGGTCGTAATCTAGCAGTGCATGAAAGAAATGACCTCGGAATTCTAGGTTTGACCGTTCCAGGCTTGTGCATAATTAATGTCACTGAGGAGAGATTCAGAGGTCGCACCCCCAAACACGTCTAGCATATCAGGGACGGCTAAGATGTGGAGTTCTGGGCTGGTCAGAGAACATACATCAATATCGGAATCCTGTATACCCAGGGGGTGGCCAAGAGCTTGAGAAAGATAGCAATCAATCACAAAAGCGCTCCAGAAGATGCGCTTTCTCATATCACAATTATCCGATGACAGTTCTCCATAACTGGCCGGGAAATGATGAAGACCGGCTAAGAAGATAGAACGAAAAAGCAAGCCAACGACTGTGGAGGCTGTATGAAGCGACATGACGGTAACGAGGAATAGCTGTGCCGCGAAAAGGGCCTGTATTGGTCTAATATTGCTTTGGACGGCTAAAGCGGGCAAGGAAGTTAGTACATTTGTGAGTCTTTTAATCCTAGTTCCTTCGAACAATTCAGGACCATGGAGACTTGCAAGATCGAAGATGCACTGGAAGGTAACAGTGCGTGCGAGACTGGAATGTGTATTCCGCTAGGAATGTTTGTAGCGGAGGAAAAGTCTTCCACTTCTCGCATTAGAGACAGTCCGTGGATGAAAGGAAGAACGAATGCCAGCTTCGAAAATAAGTCGTCAAGAGCTGCTTCGCTATCCCACGAGATGGAGGGTGTCCCAGCTCTGGCGGAACATCAATTCCATAACTTTGAAAAGTAATTTGCTCGATAGTTGGCAGATGGCACTTATATGCGTGATGCAGACCTTGCATAATCCATATTGGCTGGATTCGTTACGGGACAGGACATTGCCGTCGACAGAGGTGTTCTGAAAAAGAAGAAATGATGATCTGGCTCTTAGCAGATGGAATCTGGAAAATCTTAGAGTTATCAAGCGCTTGTTCAAAGTCTTTTATATGTCGATATGCTCCAGTTTTTGATGAACTAAATGATCTTGGAAGGAATGAATGAATCTATTGGAATCTAACTACGAGGAATATAGGCCATAATATAGGCCTATATCGTACGGAAACCGAAGTGTCTGCTACGGAGACCGACCAAAATCGGAACAAAGGAAGTCTGCTTATGTAAGCAGGAAACGCGTGTGGAGGACTCTTCCGGTACCCTCGTCAGTTTTTTCTCTCTGAAGTTTTCGGACAGGGCATTGGTGCGCTTTCAAGGCAGAAAGTGTAGGCGGCCCAGATGTTCGGTGTTCTCGTTAATAAGCATTGGTGCGCTAGACTTGTCCTATTTCGTGTCCTGTTTTATCCTGGTGGATTCGCCTAAAAACCCCGTGTCGTTCTTTCATCCATCTCATGCGACATTTAGATCTTTTTACGCCTTTGATACTCCTTCTGGTTCGAGCAAATAATTCTTACTTAGTATAGTATGGCCCATCTAATCATATTTACTGCAAAGCCGCGCTCCGTCAATATGTCAGGGATAAATCGTACCACAATCACGCAGTCACCCCACCAACTTTGGCCTTAGTCTCCCAAAGTCAGAAGTGCTGGAGAGCAACCAACTCCGCGCTAGAAAAACGTGAAATATTTCTTGCTAAATGATAGGTCTATTTTATATTCTTTAGTCCAGAGTAGGGCAAAGTCAGAGCCACAGACCTGGAAAGGGTCTCGATCCCGGTATCTCGTGTACACGGTATCTGTGGATTGAATACATCGCATCATCATCTCTCCTCATACAGATGATACAGAATCAGGCCACACAGCTCGAATTCCCTTCGGTGGAGTTCGTCGGCGATGGCCGTACTCATTCGTGCCTTTTTTCTTATGTGCAATATATAACTTTCCATTATAATCATCTCTCTACTTGCCATTCATTCCTACTGCACTGCTCTCCCGACAGTTTAGCCTTCGTCACACTCAAACACTCTAAATTCTTATTGGGAACTCCATCGAAAGAATAACCAAGCACACCTCGCGCGTTTCACATCCACTAATACAAACTATGCCCGCCGAACAAGTAGTCCACAGGACCGCTAAGTCCTTCTGGCCCTATCTCGTTGGATTTCTTAGTGCGTACTCCCCTCCGCTTCCAAGGAAAGTTACTTGCCAGCATTCCAAATTCTCCATGGCTAACATGTACCTCCCGTTTAGTCGCCTCCGGAGTCTACACTACAACGGTTGCGCGAGGTGAAGGCATGGCAATCGACAACGCTCGGGCGCGTTGGCAGCGTCAGAAGGCCGCGAACGAAGCCGCCATATCTGCATATGGGAATCATATGTTGCAAAAGGAGTCATAGGGGCTGTCAGAGTTGGGATAGGAACATCTTCGTCTGGTCTTGTCTGTATGATCACATGCAGGGGAGTTGGGGCATTGGAGTTTGGCTTCCGTGGAACGGCTCGGCTTCCCCGGCCTGGCTTGCTGGGCTTCTAGGCGAGCGGCTTTCCCAGGCTCTCTCGGTTCTGTGGAGATATAATCCTTTCGTCTTTGTATCAACAGGGCGCTTAGATGTAGTGTTGAGGGAAAAGGTTTCATAAAATGGAAGATACTGTCGCAACATCCACAATAGCACTTGTCAGCCAATTAGGAACCCTTGAAACCAATTTATTTTAGCCCCTAAGGCCGTAAAATACTCTAATATCGCGTGGCTTCTATAGGTTGGAGGACTCCTTATGAGTCTACACAAAATCTAGTACTCAGCGGTGTGTAAGATTCATTGCCGAAAGACTTAGCATTTATTGATTGTCCTAGATAAGGCAAAGGCAGATGCCCGATGAAAGACAGGAGAGCTTAAAACGCACCGTTGGCTGAAGCTCAGCGCGAGTCAAGACTCTTCATGCATGTAAGCAACTCGCTCCGCATCGAATCTGTGCTCAAAGTCTCGGTTGAGGCCGATTCCTGAGTCATGGCTGATCTCATACGAGATTTCCAACCTCACATTATGGCTCTTGCTTCTCTCAGCCAGCGACAGAGTTCGCACCGTCGATGTTAGAACAAGCCTATCCAGCTACAAGTAGTAACCCGGGGATTCTCGCCACTCCATCGCGTCTTTGATGCTGCAGTAGACTTGGAATCAGTGAAGGGCAATAGTGTGCTGAAGACTGCAGACCGCATTGCAAAATTCACAAGGCTAAAACGCTCTTTCGTCAGGCAATGATTATGTTGCTACCGAAATAAGCATGCATCTAATGTAAATCGTGCTTGCTTTTTGAGAGGCGTTCGGGGCAGCCGTCCTACGCGTTCCCTCGCACATGGCACCCTCCGGCATTCTCGGCAGCCACGAATTCAAGGTTCAAGGATTACTTATCGTGGGGCACAGCACCAACCCGTCCCGGGGAGAAGGGGCGAGACTTCCCTGCTATACTTGTCCGAGATATTCAGTTGTCAACAAGTTCAACTGGCCGCCGACCAATGGCCTTGTACTCATTCTCGTACCCATTCGAGTAATATGTTTCATCGGTAAAAGCAATAATACTATTATACCTGACCGCTGGGTATAACAACAATGCAGGCGCCACAAATAATTTTTTTGAATGGATGCACCCTGTAAATGGATGCACGGAGCCCAATAGGAAATTCCCCAAAATGCTAGCCAGATCGTACCGAGATCTTTCCAAATTCTAAAATTCATGATCCTTATCCATGTTGCCTCATGCTGAGAAGTACCAAATGTAAAGCTCTCCTGTACTCATAAACCCAACGCCGCCGTTTCCGCCCAAAGTTCTTTGTCACAAAGGCAACTGACCACAGTCAATCGTTGCTTCTAACTCAAACAGCCAACCACGCTCCGCGATTTTGTAGTTGTCTGTCGTTCTCTGTCAGCCAGTCCTTCCCCTCCGTCTGTTGCGTCACCTCAGTTGTCTTCACAATCCCCATTCCATCCTTTGCGAAGCTCACTGGGGTGCCCGAGCTTCCATCGTTCCTCAAGTATTTGAGTTCCACAACTGTTTCCGTCCCAATAATGCGCTCCTCACTGCAGTTATCCCTAGTGGGGTCCGTATCCGTGCTCTTGCTCCCCACTTTTGTGTCTTTGCCGTACGAGTAGCGACCGTAGCTGTTCTTGCCGTAGCCGTTCGTGTTTGACGGTCCATGGGGAAATGAGGAGCGTAGCTTGCTGCGCAGACCGAGTTTATATGATAAGAGGCGCAGGAGAGGATGTAGGGCGGGGAAGCAAGCGACCCATAGACCCGTGTGGCCCTCTAGATCCGTCCAAAAGGAGGCGAAAGTGATGTTGAAGGTTGTATTTTTGGTCATATCTATGCGGATAACCGCTATAGTCTTTTTAGCTTTGTAGTTTCCAGTCTAGATTGGGAAGGGGGTTAGATGAAAACTTACTGGAGAGTCGAATTATACCGGTAATGGCAGAGAAGATCCCGACAGTAAAGACCAGCATTACTTTAATAGTGGTGACATTAAACATCATCTTAGAGTACAAAACCCATATTGGAAGACCAAGAAGCATGCAGTCAAATAATATACCGAAGGATGCGTGTGTATACCATAGTGCATTTTCGTGAGCCGAAGATAGACATTTTGCGCCTGGTGCAGACTTATTCCACAGGTCACTGGGGAAGAGGTCAGAATTGACTGATCATGGAAAGTCCAAGGATAATACGTACCGAACTGGCCTACATTCGAAAAGTAGGACGGAGAAACAGACGATTGTAACAATTGCGATAGCTGCTTCGAGGACCCATACTAGTCTCTTGAAAGATGCTTCGAGTTAAACGTTAGCTGCAATCTTCCGCTTAAAATATACTCAAAGGGCAGACGACTATCGAAGAATCGTTAGAGCCCCACATCTGTGAGAATGATAGTGGGTCCATGTGCTGGATTGTGGGGTTGGGCACCATTACTTGATGGCCCACGAGCTTATACCAGCTCATGATATCGGCTTGGATATTTTCGTGTGGCTCTCAGAGAAATTTGGGCTAACAAAATTCCTTTAGCCTACCTTCTTTGTTCAGGCGAGGTAAGAATGTAGCAATGGAGAGTCGAACGAGACCGGTAGATGCAAAGTAGAGCAGCTGCATGGTAGGAAGAATCTACGCATTCAAGTTAGTTTCGCACGTTCCATTGTCTGCGCTCGTAGTATATACCGAGAAGAACTTCGCCAAATCTTGTGGTTCTACCAATATCATTTGGCGTCCGGTGCCATGAAAGGTTTCTTTGGAGTCAAAGACATCAGCGCATTGATTCTTCGGTGGCACTGTAAATTTAAACACATACCCACAATCTCGAGCGCAGAGAGTGTCGTCAGAGTGCCCTGATATCGGACGTCAGTCTATCATTTTCTGTACCGATAATTTGAGTTTCCCCGATTCCGTTGTTCAACGTACCCAGGCTAATACCGCAAAGACATCATCTAGACCAGGGTTTCTGATCATCCAGAGGCGCACATAAAGCCTCACGGCGAGAACCACCGAAGAGATGGCGAGGAGAGCAATGTTCAAATTCCGAACAATTGCCGTTCTTTTCTCCATGTCAGGGGCCAGGGCTGTTGTTTTGGTGGAGAAAATCGGGTCTCAAGTTGCAAATGAAGAGCGCTTTAACAGAGTGCGAAATATACAGCAGGGGTGTGTGAGATTGGAACGCTGCTCAAGATTATGTATAAGATGGATACCTGAGAGATTCACTGCAAACGCCATACCGCACAGATGCTATTCGTCTGAAGGCCATGAAGTCTCAGAAGCTAGTACAAGGCGAGACGATCGATGGCAGGGAACATGGGTAGAAGCCGGTCTTCCGTGCAGGTCACAGACCAAATGAAATCAACCAGAAAACGTCGTTCAGCCAGAGACGGTAACTACCTGATTCATGGCCATTGCAAAAGGCTTGTTCGAAAAATCTTTAATCAGCGAAGTGCAGCTGAAGTAAATAAACCTTGGAACCACGCGTTTCGTGTGACTGTGGATTGAGCAATGCATCCAATTGCCGAGCTTCTGCGCGTCCTTCACTCGCCTGCGCTCGCCTGCGCATTCCCGACACCAGTTGGGTGCGCTACTGTTCTCACTGCCTGACTTATGCTGTTAAGCCAGAGCATACAGCTCGGCCAGTGTTGCCGAAAGCTCCGGGAGTGTTAAAATACGCCACGTCGCAAAATCTTACACTAGATGAACTTTAGCACCATGCGCGCACACTTTATAAGCTTTTAATACAAAATTCTTTAAAATTATTGCCATTTATTTATTTATTGATCTTACACCGATTTAGCTCTGTGGCCATGCGGTACTCCTATTTTACATAATGGGAAAACCCGATACGGGACAAAAAAACCCCTCCTCGGCCTGTTATACACTCTCTGCCGTCTACTTCG
>Ga0307507_10003585_pt1 | contig 29600 bp, 29 predicted proteins | sample 7_EM_MG_FD_207223 | JGI IMG/M metagenome (GOLD analysis project Ga0307507, IMG submission 207223) | Populus trichocarpa ectomycorrhiza microbial communities from riparian zone in the Pacific Northwest, United States - 7_EM | ecosystem: Host-associated > Plants > Roots > Unclassified | place... | reverse complement strand
GTAAGTCAACTCTTCCGTTCCCGTAAGCACGGATAGGAGAGGTTCCGTCCCTCCGTGGTGAAGGTAGATAAATACTCTCCTTCCCACCGCGTCTGAAGAGATACCAGAACAGTATCGAAACAAGCAATTCGTCTTCCAACATCATTGTGGATAACTTGTCACGCCGCCCACTTTCGATTCACTACACATCTTTTCCTCTCACTCCTACCTTTCTACACAGTAGAACCCCCACTTGCTTGCTTCGCGCGCTCGTGGCCTAACCCTAACCCTAACCCTAACCCTAACCCAACTGCCTGCTCCCAAAAGGCTTAATAGCCAAGGTGAACAACAGAGGTGCCGTTTCCCTTACCGGCACTGACCCCAACACCCCGGCAGAATCATACACCCCCTACTTTGATGCTCTCACCCGCCGCCTCAACCAGTCCTTCCCCGTCGGGGACAATCCCTGGCTTACGTTTACCAAGGCGCCAACCACTGTACAGTTGGCAATTTACTCGATCCCCACCCACATCCTCCCCGATGACGACGAACAACTGTTCTACTTCATCAAGAAATCCATCCGCAACGCGAAGGAGGTCACGATTAGCGCGGCCAGGTACCATAACCAGAGCCGAGCTGTTAGGCTCACCAAGCAGGCCACTTCGGTGGTCGTCTCCGTTAACCCCGACGACGTTTCCGTCCTCCTCCCTGCCCTCTTCCTCTTCTCCAAGCGGCTCAAGGTCGAGAAAACGACCCAGGCTAACCGCTACACCCAGTGTACCAACTGCTACCGGTTCGGACACACCCATACCCGATGCACCCAGAAACATCCCACCTGCCCGTATTGTGCGCTTCATCATACTCGTTCGGCCCACCGATGCCACAACCCCACCTGCCCCAAGGGAGGCGACTCCAGGGCCGCCCCTGACTGCTGCCCAACCTCCCCCCCCTACTGCCTCAATTGTGACGACGACCACGATGCCTTCTACAAAGAATGCCGGGCTAGACCAGTCCCCCCTCCTCAACCCGAGGCCAGTCCACCTTCTGACGAAGAACTATCCGACCCCTCCTCCGACAGTGAGGAAGCCATCGATGTGGTCGACGATGGCCGCCAAGCACCCTCTGCTCCCAAAGCCCCTGCAACCCAGACCGTGGACCTTTCCACCCCCCGACCCCCCCACCGCCCAAGAGACGCCCTCGCACTCCCCAGCAGGCCCCAGCCAGCACCCACTGGCCAGGTTCCGCTACCTGTAACTCCTGCCAAACCCTCGGGTTCGTCCCGGAAATGATTAAAAAACCCTGCGCCACCACCCGCCATGGACTGACTCCGGCGACCGACCTCACCCTCGTTCAATACAACAGCCTGGGTAGCTGGGATGTGTTTCTTTCCTTATTTTCCTCCCTTACGGAAGGACCCCCCGTTGATTTTGTTCTCCTACAAGAACCCCCCTCCTCCAAAGGTTTTCTCCCGTGCTATGCTGGCTTTAAATCCTTTGCTCCTCCCATTGCTAGGCCCAGGGTGGCATGCTACGTATCCCAGAGCTTCCTGCAAAAATTTGCAGTGCTACCATTCTTTCCCTCTGAGACAGATGACTTTATGGAACTGGATGTGTGTACTCCACAAGGTTGTTTTAGCTCAAGCTTCCCCCGTTTCAGGATCGGCAACGCGTACGCAAGGCCGCTCCCCCCGAACCCCCACTCGCTCTCCCCCAAGACTGCCCTTTGTGACCTCGAATACCCATACCTAGTTGCAGGCGACTTCAACATCCACAACCCAGCTACTGACCCCTCCAGACTCCTCTCCACAAAGGAGGAAAAAGATTCCACCCCCTATTTCGACCTAGCTACAGACTTGGGCTTCACTCTTCTCAACACCCCAGGCATTTACACGCGGTTCCCCTTCACAGGGACCCATAGGCCAAGTGTGATAGACCTGGCGTTCGCCAACCCGCGCATGTTCCCCGCCTTCCGCTCCTGGGATGCATCGTTACTCCCCTCTACCGGGTCCGACCATGCACCCGTCCTAATCTCCCTACATCCTCCCTCCCCTCACAGCGACAAGCCCAGGCCCTGTTGGCAGGAAGCCGACTGGCCAGGACTCACTGACAGGCTCAAGAACTGGCAGATCCCACCCCCCCTTGACGCTCCCTCCCCCAACCAGCTCGACCAATGGTTCTCCTCGGCCCTCTCCACGCTCACGACAGTAATCTAGAACGACACACCCCGCTCACGCCCCTCCCCGAAGTCCAAAGCCTGGTGGACCCTTCTCCTCACCACTCTCCGGAAGGAGTTCACAAAAGCTACTTGCAAGGCCAAAAAACTGCGGACCCCCGACTTCGACGCCACAGCAGGACAGGTTAAACTCGGCTATTTCAAGGCCATAAAAAGAGCGAAGGCTACCTACTGGGCCGATTTCCTCACAAAAACCTCCCCGAACAACATCTGGACAGCCAAACAGCTGGTCGCCCCAAAGAAGACCCCCAGCTTTCCCTCCCTCCCTGATGCTACCGACCCCGTAGCAATCAACAACGCACTCCTGAATCACTTTTTTTCCCCCTAAAAGCCCTCTCCCCAACAGAGGTCGCCTGACAAAGAACCCTTCCGCCCCTCCTCTCACCAAGGAGGAAATCAGGCTTGCCCTCTCCAAGAGCTCCCCCTGATCAGCCCCTGGCCCCGATGGGATCCCGTATTCCGTGTGGAAGAAGGTGAACCTCATCAACCCCTCGATTATCCTTGAACTCCTCTCCCCCTTGGTGACCTTCGGGTACCACCCCCCATCCTTGAAGAACGCCAATGGCCTAGTCCTGGACAAGCCCGGCAAGGCCTCCTACGACTCCCCTGCTTCCTTCTGTATCATCGTCCTGCTGAAAACCATTTCGAAAATCCTTGAACTGGTAATGACAGTACGACTATCCGCCATCGCCAAGTCCAAAGGCCTCCTACACCCAAACCAATCCGGATCCCTCCCGGGGCTCAGCTCTAGTGATGCCTGCCTCGCACTTACACACGAAATCAAGACGCTCCCAAGGCCCAGGCTGGAGGTCTCCACGCTCTTCTTGGACATCAAAGCCGGCTTCGACATCGTCAATGCCTCCACCCTTCGGGCTAGGCTCCTTACCTCCCACGTACCCTCATATATGGTCGATTGGGTATCTTCCTTCCTCTCGGAAAGAACCTGCACCCTGGTCTTCCAAGGCTCCCCCAACATCTCCTCGCCAGTCTCTGTTGGTACCCCTCAGGGGTCCCCCATATCCCCCCTCCTCTTCCTCCTCTACGTCGCCCCCCTTCACATGACAATACCCAGAGGCCTCATGGTCTCCTACGTTGACGACTTCTCGGTCACAGTGGCCTCTCCGTCCTATAGAGGAAACACACGCCCCCTACAGAGTCCATTCACCACCATATCCGCGAGGGGCCGAGACATAGGTGTCTCTTTCTCAGTCCCCAAAACAGAACTCATTCACTGGCGAACCCCGAGCCCGAGAACCCCCCGTTCAACGCCCCCCATTGTGCTGGAAGGCCACCTCTTCCACCCCTCAGAGGTTGTTACGTGGCTAGGCTACTGGTTCACCCCCGCCCTCTCTCCCACACACCATTTCAGGCACAGGCTTTCGCTTGCCCAAGCTGTCTTCTCCTTCGTCAAACGTCTCTCCTCCCCAGGGGCGGGCGTAAAACCCTTCCTATGCCACCGCATCGCCACCGGTCTCCTTTGCCCCATACTCACGTATGGCGCCGACCTCCTCACCCCGACCTACGCTGCACTCAGAGGCATGAACAGCTTCTGGCACAGAGTCCAGAGATGGACAACGAACAATTTCTTTTCTACCCCCACCTCCATGCTAACCCGCGAGGCCTGCCTCCCCCCAATCGTCTCGTACTGCAGATATCGAAGACGACTGGCCGCTCTTAGGGTGGCCTGCGCCCCCCCATACGCGAACCCAGCTGGGGCTAGGCTCCCACCGTCTTTCCCCTCTCTCTCCACCTTTAGGGCCCAGGACTCGTCCAGACACCTCACGAAAGGCCTCTCCTCCGTCTACCTCCCCCTCGATTGGCGCACCAAGGTCCCTTCCCCACCCGTGAGGAAACACCTCCCGCTCGACGCCCTCGCACACCTTACCATACCGCTACAGGAAGGCCTCACGCGCCTTCCTCTCATTTTGCACACACTCCCCCCCCCTGGGACGAACATCCCCCCTCAAGACCTCATGAAAAAGACCTACCTGGCACTGCGGGCCCGAGCTAGGCACATGCTCCTCCAAGACTGGGCCGAAGAAGACCCCACACCTCCGTACTATGACTACCCCCCTTCCCTCAACCCCCACCCTTTCATGAGCCTGGGGAAATTCGTAGCGGGAAGGATCCACCAAATGCGAGCGGCGAAAAGCTACCTGGCCGCCCACCCATCCTGGTCCGACGAGGACCCCAACCTCACCTGTCCACGGTGCGAAACCGAACCCGAAACGTTCCAACACGCCATCCTCTCCTGCCCTGCCCGATCAAGGGACCGAGACCTCCTACTGAAAGATGTCTCCTCCCTCGGCCAGGACGCCAATGTATGGTCCGAACCCCACCTGACACGAGCCCTTGGCGAATACATCACAACCACGAGGACCGGCTTCCCCCCGGACATGATCCCCGACCGCTTTTTTCCCCCCACACCCTAGACCCCCCAACCCCAAGGTTTCAACTGTCTTCACCTAAGAAGGTTCTTCTTTGTATGTTTCCGATGTTTGAGTGTAGGTTTTTTTAGTTGACTTTGATATCTCCCTATATGTAATACTTCCCCGTACGAAAACCCGCAGATGAGAAGTAGTTTGTGTTGTTATTTTTCCCTATATTTTGTTTCCGAGAGGAGTGAGAGCCGAATGGTTTTAGGCTAAGAGTTTTTCAGTCGCCGTGGCGGAAAAGAGTAGTTGGTTTCTCTTGTTATTTTTGCTTTGATTTATAGGTTTTGTTCTTTCCATAGCTAGCGCTGCACGAAGCTTCTTGTACCTTAAAACAATGAACGCATGATAAAACAAAAAAAAGAAAAAAAAAAAAGACAGAGGCTTTGGGTTCTTCACGCAACCATCTAAGTTCTTTCATATACTATACTTTCAATACCAAGATCTTTATCTATCACGTTTCCGGGAACCAAGACACGACTCTCTTATATGAGCCTAGCGATCAACGTTGCTAGATAGGAGTCAACGGACTTGGCTATCGCAACATCTATCAAACGAGAGAAGAAATGATCATTAGGAAACTATCGGTTACCTGCTGCAAGTATCAACCGAAGAGAAGAGGATTGTAACACCAGCGAACTGTTATCGCACCATGTTAGCATGATTTCATCCCTTTCTCCTGAGATTGATTCGGGCTACCTAATAAATGTCTTTCCGAAACTGGGATTTCCATAACAGAACAGAACTGCCTTATCACTTTCACTTTCCCCACTCAATCCACACCATCTTCTAAATTCCTCAGTCTCCATTAGCCATTCCCCGACATCATTGACGCGGCGCTCTTGATTGTCGCTATGCCGCAAGCCGGGGTCCAGTGGTGATAGCCATGTTAAGAGTGGAAACAGATCATCGGTGACCGTACAGTGGTTCTACACATTACTAGTCGTAGTAGTATTATATAGTGATGGACACGATCAGATCATGATCAATCAATGATCGATCATACAGTGCTCCATCATCTCGATCACAAGGCCCTCTCGATCAGTTCATGATCGATCATTGTAACAATGATCTGATCGATTTCATCGATCATGGTACTGCTCGATGATAGGTGACTATGATCGAGCATGATAGACTAAACTCGATCATAATCGATCACTCACCAGCAGACAGCTTCCTTTGTGCAACTTTAAAGCCAACCCTTCATGTATTCCAAATTCCTCTCTTCAATAATAATGATAACATCTAACTAGAATATATATACAAGGTTCCCAGTCAACAACAGCTCTCCATTTTAAGACTCTTTAATGTCAGGTAACAAAATACTCGTCCAAGAATAACGGCGCAAAGCCACTAAATTCAAGCCAGATTTTAGACCAGGAATAAAAATAACAAGCCACTCTGTATTCACAAGTAACCCACTCCTCGATCACTGGATCATGCTCGAGCAGTCCCAAGACGCAATCATAGTCAATCACTCGATTGCTCGATCATGCTCGATCATGATCGTGCCCATCCCTAGTATGATAAGAGTCTGTAGTATTGAGGCAGTTGTTGCTCTCCGTAATGGTATATCAAGGCATTTTCGACGGCTTATTCCTTGCTCTGTCACAGCGGAGTAGTATAGAATAGTAAGTTGATGATATACCCGGAAGCAGAAGAAAAGCTGGGTGTCGTTTAGTGAAAGAAAAGCAGATGTCTGTTAAAACAGTTTCTCTGGCCCAGCGGGTTTTGGGTGCCAAGAACATCCCAAAGCAACCACCAGTGTGAGATGTTTCTGTATTGTCCCTTTCCGGATGGTGTTCTGACTGAGACTGCTTGTGGGGGTAAAACTACGATCGTGACCCACTTGCTATACCGGGATATTGGAGAGGTGAACTTGACCCCGGGTAGGTACTGTGTAACGTAGGCGATATGTAGATAGTGATACGCACAGAAAGTGAAGCCCAATAGAGTGGAAGGGAAGATGCCACTCACCGTGGTGAGGGCGGTGGTGTTGCGCTTGTCTAACTACAGAAAGGGAAGAGCGGCTTATGTGCAAGATATTCTGCACCCCAAGCTATCTGCAAACATAGGTGTTTAGTGGGTGCTCAAACGCTCCCTTGACTGCTAAAACTCCCCTATCGCAGTGCCCTCTCCACACCGGCAGCCTGTAAAACCAATTTCACTCTTCGGACGGCTAAGTTATTGGCACTGTTTGATAGGGCATCGTGTATACCAGTCCCTATTATAAATCCCAGCCTATCTACCGCACGATTCATTTGACGCTGCACACCTTGACCACGCTGACAGCCAAGATTCTCACCCAACCGCAAAAGTTCGCCAAACTCGCTATTCAGAACCTCACATTGTCGCACTCAGATTGTCCAACACAATAGCAAGCTTCACAAGATTATTCTCTGATTAGCTACAATCCTTGCAAGATGGCACTAGCTACATCGCGAGTTTGGCAGGCCTGTACAGTACCTAAGTACTCCCTTCGACTACCGGTATCACCTGCCATTCCAGCAGTTAGAATTCGTGTTGTGCACGAGCCGAGCACACTTGAGCCAGACTCGAGCCGGCCTCTGGACAACACTAGTTAGAATGTTGTCCGCAGCTCGCACAGCTTGACTCCGGCCCAAATTACTCGAGTAAAGCTTTGGAACGGGTGACAATCAATAGTTGCCCGCTACAAGCAAGATTTTTCCATAGTGACTAGCGTGATTTCAGCTTTGGTAACCTGAGATGAACAATCATGAGCCTGAATATCTTCAACAATCTCCTTCTTTTGAAGACTTTCTAAATTTTATCTCATCTGAATCGATGTTATTCATTATTCATAAGGGAGGAATAATTTGTTTCACACCTAATTGTAAATACCAGGCTAGATCGAAGAGTTCTTCATGATACCGTTCTTGACACACAAAGGCAAGGCTGAGATCGAAAGGTTTTACCCCTGACCAGTATTCCCAACGGGCCATGCCGTTGGTAAGCCGGTCTATTGGCCATAGGTGTAACGGGGGCATTCTATGGAAAGATGGATTCAAAGGTTACGACCGCATGGAAGACTCAAAGTCAAAGTCAGAATAAAGATAAATTCAATTAAAGAATCAAGCGGTAAAACTCAATATCATTAAGCCTGCACACTTTACTCAATTCAAGTTCTCGAGAATTGATGGTTTTCAGGGTCGAGTGTTGTTTGCGTTATAGTTTAAGTTGAATAGTTTATAAGCCAACAATACTCATGACTACTCTGACCTCTCGTGAGCACCCTTCTCAGCTCAGGGTTATCTTGACACACTTCTCAATTCAATTTAACATCTGGAGTTGTCGGATGGCTCGGACATGATTAAGTCCGCAAATCGGAAGTTGTTCCTGCAATATATCTCCAATACATCCACATGAGAGAAAACCTCTTCCAATCATTGTCATGTAAGTGACGAACTACAGACAACTTCGCAGTCTTCATGTTGATGAGACTCTCTGGCCCATCAGGATAATCATCTTTTATGCAAACTTCATAGTCACCAATTCTACTGATATAATATACTATTCTTGGTTGACTACAAAGCTTCCCCGGTGAGATGCATAGTTGTGTTGTCCTCCTCAGGCACTACCCAGAGCCAATACGACGCTGACTACCTCTACCATCATTAGATATACGCTTCTAGAGTCTAATAACATTCCCACAAATAGGCTACCCTACTTAGGGTTGACTCCCGACATTTACCGGACTAGATTTGGAAGCAATCTAAACTTGTCCCCAAATCTCCCTGTAGACCTTCCGGTGGCTCTCTTACTACCGATAGGCATGTAACAGCCTGACTATACCCATCAGGTGTCACAAGGAGCCAAAGTAGGTCACCTCCCTCAGGCAGTCACCCCTATATCCCCTTTATATTCTGCGTACAGCATCTGGTCGGTCAGACGGCTGCAACGTTTTCAGTGTTATGAGCCTATCTCTAATCCTTAGATTTAGTATGGAGATTCTCGACTACATAGGCATTTTGCCTCTTCACACCGCTTATTCATTGTTGCCAGAGGGGGGTATTAGACACTCATTGCAAGCCCGGGGCCAGGCTTGAATCCCACTTTAACCATACCAATGCCCGGATTACATTTAGTTACCAGCGGCACCAGTAACATCTAATCCTGGGCATACCAGTAGTAATTCTAACATACTCTGGTATGGTTTCTCCGATGAAGGCATGGTAATTGGGTCTCAAAGTAGGGTAACCGGGACCCCTTATATATGGTAACTAGATTCCAAATGTAGGGTAACTTTACCCTCTCATACCCAAAATCTCTACCAAAGTCCGCTTCACACCCTGTAAGGTGTCCGTGGAGATTTATTTAACCCTTTTATTGTTTACTTGAGTTCCGAGGAGTAATCCCTCCAAAAGGTGACCCTGTCTAACAATTTACTTTTCGCTATCTTTGGTTACCACACTTATCATAATGGTAAGCATTGCTATAGCTCGCCAGTAGACTCTTTTACTAACTGTTAGTCTACCATGGTATAGTAAGTATACCAGACCGGACTTACTATGGCTACCCCTTCGTACACTATTTGGGCGTGTAAGGTGGTCCACTGTAGCTCCCTGTCCTTAGGTCGTTACAATTGGCCAGGCCAAGGCAGGCCACACTGGAAGTAGCCTAGACCGATATAGGCCGAATTCGAGTAGCCTGCGAAAGCCTATCAGGCCTGATAGGTGCCTATCCCTTGGGTGGTGTGAGAAAGTAAAATTCGCACCACTTGCAGCTAAGCCAGATTTGGCCATAGTCCGCCATGTTTGGCCAAAAACTTAGATTTCTGATTGCCTCAGTGCTCAAATGACTCAGCACTCTTACCAAGTCAAGAAATACTCCGCCAAATGCGGAGCTCTCATCATTCTCGGATAGGCTTAGCGCAAAATGGTGCGAATTTTACTGTTTGACACCTTCTAAGGGATAGGCCCAGTGATTAGCATTGAGAACAGATCCCTTCCAAGGTATCTTGGCTCCCCCACTGATTCCTTTTTATCTTCGGCTATTGCTCCTTCAGGAATCACCCAACGAGTGATAAGCAAACATCTCAAGAATGTCTTGACGATTCATCTCTAAAGTCACCACAATCAAATCTTATCACTTTTCCCCTCCGATGTTGTTTTTCTACAATTAATTTAATTAATTGACCTACTCTCTCTAGTATTTTTTGCTAATAAGCCAAATTGTTTTTGCATTTTAATGTTATTTACTCGAGTAGTAATGAGGGAACATTTATTTTGAATTTTTGCCGAGGTGACCGCACAGCTACTCGCCAAGATTGGGCTAGCCTAGGCCGATCAGGGAGACGGTAGTAGGCCTATACGGCCTAGAGGCGGGCCCGGCCCGGCCAGGCCCCCGAGAATTTTCATAGGCCAGGCCCGGCTTTACCGAGGCCTCTCCCGCCTGGCCCGTTGGGAACACTGCCCCTGACTGGCAGCTATTGGCTGTAACTCTGACCGCATCTTCAATTTGCGCCAGCCTACCAACCAACCTTACTTTTCCTCCATCCCGAGAAAGCCCATCAGCTGGCCCATCTCAATCGACATCTTACTCTCAACCACATCCCCAGCCCTACCTAGCACAGCACCCCGCCGCATGAATATACATCAATATAACTCCGGTCATTTCTTAGTGGCCTGGCCAAACATATCCGCACCTCCCCTCACACTGAAGTTATATTTCCGACAGTTCCCCGTGATCCACCTCACTTTTTGTTCCCCTATCTCTGGTAGTCATCCTTAACACCTGCGATCTGTAGCGACCGCCCGCAGTTCTTTCCTACACCCCGCAGGATTCTGGTAACTTACCTCCATAATCTTCCGTGTAATCACCCGACGTCGTGCCATCTCCCCTGCCCTCTGTCCAAACGGTGGCGGTCCGGTGTATGTGACTATACGAATGACGGTATTCCGTTTTGGGCCCTACCATTGTCTCCGTGGTAATTTTTCTCACACAGGACAGTGTCTAGCAGTTCCATCTGGTCCCTTCTCCTTGGTGTTATTCCGGCCATCTCCGCGGGGCCCCTAGATGATTCAGAACGCGGCACGCAAGTATTCCCAGTTCAGAAATGCACTTTATCTCAAGCCAGACGTAGGTCATTCAATTCAAATGGTCGAGGTGAGTCCAATTCTAGTTTTTCGCGAGGCACTTGCATTGGGGTTTTTTTTCACTTCTTTCACTCATTTTTTCCTTCTTCACAAATGCTTTACTCTATGTGTCACATTAGAATTGTAGAATTCCTTTTCTCTATTCACTTTTTATTCTCTTAAGTACCCAACTCCTATTATTAATCCAAATTAGTTTTCGTGCTCTAATTGTAATTATTTTTATATTCTCAGTTTGGTGGCGATTTGGTCGTTATAGTCCTCTGGGCCCCTGGTATCCGCTAAACACTTTGGTGATGGCAATGGATTCCTCATAATCCACCCTTATAATACTTGTATCTAATCCGCTTTAGTCTTTTCCTTCTTGTCTTCAACTCCTAGACCCATCATTCCTTAAAGAGGTTTTTTTCTCATCGCATTTGTCCTTTTTTTCACACTAGTTTTCCAGCCTACATGTATATAAGCAGGTAAACAGCAGATTCCCAATCCAAATATACTACAACTTACCAGGAAAAAAATTCTATCGGTCTAGTTAATTAAGCCAGGTTTATTTGAAGCATGGTATTGTCTATGGACAAAATTAACCACGCATCGAGGAAAAGTGAAAAACTCTGGCCCTGACAACAACACTCCCCCACCAACCCCACAATTGTTAAAACCGGGAAAAACATTCAAAAACATAAGTACAGCGTAGAATACATATTAATATTAATATTTGAGCTAGAGAGAGTTCATTAGGTGTCGTTGAAACAACAGAGTGATGAGGAGGGTTGCGTTACCCTCGATTGTTAGCCTGCGGTTAATTTTGTCCACTCGATCCCAACAACACTCCACCTACCGCCTAAAGCCACCCAACCACAAGCGTTATTGAAAGCTTTTATTTGCCTGAAAGGCCTTCGGGTATCCAGAGCTAAACTCAAAATTCAGCTAACAAGCTATTTAACACCCGCGAGCACTGATGCAAAATCTGAGAACACTGAGCAAAAAACTAAGAGGTGCCCATTTGTGTGACAAGAATGTGTGGTTCTTAGCCCGAAGAAACGATTTCTACGTACCTACATCTTTATAGGCCCCCCCAGTACAAGTACTACCCGAGGAATGCACAAGGCTCTCCCAGTTTATACTCCTTACTCACAGCAGCAAAACATCTCCCCAAGAGCTTTAGGTTTAAGTAATACCCCTGGTGCAACGCACTTTTGGAGATGCCGGAATTGAATATGAGGGATTGTGCGTGGACAAAATTAACTGAACTCAAAAAACACATGGCAACCAAATACTCCCCAGCACCCTGCACTTCAACCCCACCGAACAATCATATCATTGCTCTCGCTTGGCCAAAACTAAACTCTCCGGTCAACCTCTTTTTGTTTAAGAGAGACTAGGCCTCCTATTCTCTTCAGTTAGGTCAAATGGTCTTTTTTTATTTTATTTTTGTTATCTGTACAAGTATGGTAGGGTGGTGGGGGAGTAGTATTGTCATAACCGAAGCTTTTCCTCTTCGTGGAGGTTTGGTTGAGTTTTTCCTTCACAGAATACGTGTAACCCTGACCCATTGATATTATATTATCCATATGTTGCGAATTCGTGCTACTTTGTAGATCTTAAATTGTTTTTTGGCATGATAGTGGCAATTAAATTTTTAATACAGGTCACAAACTATTGTGCTGCAGAAGAAGCACCGGCTCCACTGAGTGAGAAAAAGCAACCGTTGAAGTGGGAGCATTTTTTTCTTACAAGTGCACGAAGTGATTTATGTGCTCCTAGGCACCGATCGTAGAATCGTTTTACCATCAGAATTTTTTCCATTGCAACCAGTTAACGAAGCAGTTTTTTACATTGCATAACAGTTACACTAAGCACACAAGCTCTCCCTCGGCCTTTCCACCATCGGTTCTCCTTTTGTGAAGTAATCCTACTCTCCACCCCATTTGTTTAACCAATTCAACTCTCCCGCAAAGGATTCGCCCCCACTCGCCTTCCCTGAAATTTGCTACCTCGAGACTGCAAAAGTTCCCATCCTTGTATCACTACACCCCTCCTTAACCTCTTTCAGTGTGCCTCTTGATATTCTGCGCCAATCCAGCTGAGATCTCAATCTTGCAGCTTGAGCTTCTACTGCGCATGAGGCTCAAGTTAGGAATAGAAGGGCGCTCAACTTAAGATTTCTTCGTAAAATTGCATATAAGGTGTAAATTGTCCCAGACTCTGTCCTCATTAGCTCTATCCACTCCAAGACAAAAACTCTATACAGTCTGGGCTTCGTACAGTAAACTAAATCCATTATCGACGCTATGGATCGTTCTGTTCTTTCTTCCTATAGCTTCAGTTCCCCTAAAGGAACCAACATCCACGTCTACTACCAAGAGACTGGGGGAAAAATCAAACAATCCTTTTATGATAGCCAGTCTGGTTGGTATCCTGGCCCCAACGAAAGCATTGGTTGCAGGGCCGATGTCAACTATGGGCTGGCAACCACTGCGTGGGCCTATGGGAATGAGGTATATAAGCTAAATTTATTCCCAGTCTGCGATTTCATAACATACTCACATAACCTAGGAACGCGTCTACTTCATCGGAGAGGGTGATAAAATCGTTGAGGTATTTCGCCCCTTCCACATTCAACATCAGTTGACATAACCAACCAATATCTCCCCTTCAGCGCTGCCACAGTGGGAGCAAAAGCGGATGGTACGACGGCGAACTTACCGGAAAGATTAATGCCGCAAGTTACTCTCACCTTGCAGTCATGAGCTACGATGCCAACGGAGCCCGGTGCATCCGTGTCTATTACCAGGACAAAGACAATATGATCCGTGAGGTCTGCAGAAATGGTGACGGAGCCTGGTTCGATGGTTACACCTTTTTCCCTGCCGCCATTAAGGGCACCAGCATCGCTTGCTCGCATATACTGGGTGAAACCTGCTCCTACTTCCTCTACTACCAGAGGCCCGATAGTACGTTCGTTGAGTATATTTCGCAAAATACTACTCAGTGGCGTATGGGTAAGTTATTCATATTCCAAGGAGCTGTAGCATTAACCCGTTTGCTAAATCTCCCCCCTCGTCAAAGGTGACTTCTATTCCCAGCTCCTGTATGACCCTTGTGCGTACATTACCTGCGCCTCATACGGGAAGGAGGGTAAGAACCACCACTGGGTCTTCACTATCGACCGCGAAAACAAGCTTTGCGTGACCAAATTCGACGGCAGCTCCTGGGCCCAGACATCCCAGCTCACAGACGCCCTTCCACGCACCACCGCCGCTGCTACCGCAATTACCGACGATATTCCAATCGTCAGAGTCTACCTCCAGATCGCTGGTGGACAGATTGCCGAGTGGGGCACCAACGACGGAATGACTTACTCGCTGATGCAGAACCCTCTCCCTCTTGGATAACTCGGATAAGAAGTTTATCCTTGGTCTTTGGCTAAGAACTAATTATTGGCCTTCGGCAGAGCCCCTGTTACTTTTTTTTTCTTTCTACAAGAGTGCAGTTAGGTTGGAGATAACGGGGATTCCAGTTTCTGGGTGGGAACGGACTCCTAATGCTATTGTCTTTCCGTCAAATACCTACGTTCTCTCCCGAATAAATGAATATGATTGTGACATCAATGTTAGGTTCATGAAGCCTTGGAATCGAGTGACTAAAGATAAAACACTAGCCACCACTCTGCCCCAATAAGAGAGTTGAAAACAGAGTGGCAGTCCCTGAGGTGTTTTTCTTTCAGATTAAACAACCATATTAACTGGCGAAAACGGATAGATATACCAGCTAATTTCAAAAGTATCTAAACACTGTGGCGCCGAGGGCAAAATTCCGTGCCAATTGTTTTTGAGTTAGTAGGCTGGATTGAATGGGCTCTCACTATTAGGCTGACATACACCAGTGCCATAATAAACGGTGTCCATCAACCATTGCGGCAGTTGTAATGTATATGTTCCATCTCAGTGGCCAAGGTGATAATTTGGCGAAGAGCATATGCTCTTCACAAAGGAGGTCACTTTGCAAGAGAGATATGCTATCCAGCAAGTGCTTGGGTTGGCCATCTCCCCGACAAAGTATTGAAGGGGGAAAAAAACTCCCTTTCTCTGCTGCCTTATTGAAACACATGGCAGGGTAGCTAGTTAACTAGTATGTATTTATCAATGTGAAAGAATTTCTCTAGTGCAAGGTGTGCGCTCTTCCATCCCGATAATGAGCGGAGCTCCTCTCCTCCCTCACATCTACCCATCCATCACCAGGCTTCTACACATACTAGAGGCCTAATAAGCTCTTTGCGTAAGGATATAGTAGAGCCAAACAACAATTCCTATACTCCCTTTACCGAGCAAACTTTCCAGCAATATACCCAATGGTTGAATTCACTTGAGTTAGATCACAAAAACCGGGTATGTGAAGCTCTTAATGATGGGGCTGGGTTTACTTGGTTGGTGGGATGGCACAAATCTTTCATTGCCAGGAGCATATCTCGTCTACAAAGTGGCCTACTTCATGAACAGCATATCTCCTTGATCAAAAGCACATGCTCTTAGCCAAGTAATCTTCTTGGCCGGTGAGATGGAACATATATATGGCTGCTTGTTTGAGATATATACCGTAAGAACTCGAATAATTAGTATTCGCGCTAGGACATTGAAGTTGCCTTTACTGGTCAGGTCCTATATTTGTTTTCTTTAGGGGGCTGAGGGGGTTAGTTTTCGCGGTGTTTTTGACCTCCCATCCACGAGAGGGAGTTTTTAACGTCTTAGCGAGAAGTACCAATTATTCAAGCTCTTAAGGTAGTTCCAACTGTAGCATGAAGATTGGTTTTATCTACTATATAGCATAGCTTAAGAATAATGATCAAAATAAAACCAGATCTTCTACAACAGTTTCCCTTAAGCAATCACGGATTCACCCTTCTTGCACAATGAGCAAAATATACCTGTCATATATTCTAATCATCTCCTTGTGCAAACCGTCATCCATTGTGTGTTGGATTTATTGGATGCTGCTCGACATACTCAACCTATCGGGCATGAATATAACCTATCGGGCATGCACACAACCCCATAACCACGCCCACACCCTATCCAGTTATCGTTCAGACAAAGAAGTTTCTGATATGCGCTATGAATAGATATGCTCTCGGGGAGCAAGTTCTTTGATGCTGCTCGGCATGTTACACCTACACTGATATCGTTCGACAAACCACCGGATATGCACTTTGGATCCGTGAAGGAAATGTCGGATGCGAGTAGGCTACAGAGCTTGAAGGGTTTTCTTTATGACGTTTGTTCTTTTTTTTGTTAGCATGATCGTTCTCTGCATAGAAGACAGGGAGACTTGCATGGAAGATGGAGACCTGCGTGGAAGAAGAGACACGCATGGAAAAGAACCTATCTCTGTCGCAATGAATGGAAGGATGGGAGAAAGGCCCTAGATGGCTTCATTGTTGTTTATATATACTCCTGTCCTTAACGTCAGTTAGATAGATCATGGGAAATTCAGTGGGGCAATCGAGATCAAGTGGTGCGAAGCATCGAGTTGTAAGCAATCGAGCATTGTGGAGTCGTGAGCGTGAGAGCAGAGAAGCTTTCCTTTCTTCTAGTTATGCGTTGGTGATCGAACTCTGTAGTGTAGCTTTGATCTTGGCGTTTTTTTTCCGAGCTTGTGCTCCGCCATTCCACCAGTGTTTCGCCATCGTTGTATCGTCGGCCGTCATTCGTCTAGCCGATATTTTCTTTAGGTTGGGAGCCTGGATTTTACTACTCGCAGGCTAAGTCCCGTTATATAAGCCCTAGGAACGGATAAGTCTGTTTCGTTGCGGTTCTAGGATCTACTCACCCGCCACTACTTTTTGATGATTTTATTAGACGTTCGCTCAAGTGTCACTTGGATCTAATTCAATTATTTTCTAAAAAGCTTTCATTTTGTTATCGGGTTTACCGGGATCCACGATGCCCACATCTCCGCCACCAGGACCTCGTTCCAAAACCTCCTATTCCCCCGCAGCCTCGCTCAACGACCTTTCCATTGCAGGTCACTTGCCATCAACTATATCGAGGGGTATCAAATAAATTTGAATACTCTATATTATAACTACCATAGATAAGCTAGAGAGCCAGTCATCAATTATGTTGGTTTTGATAAATAGGTAGCTGATTTTTACAACAAAAAGGTTACAGCACAGCGGAATAGAGTGAGAGTTCTGGTTTAGCCTGAATTTGATCGATTTTGTATAGTCGTAGAAATATAAAGAGCGTAATAGAAGACTTATCAAAAGTAAAGAAAACCAAATAGACAAAGAGCGGACAACAATCAACAACTTGAAGATAACACTCCTAGAGACGAAGGACAAGTAGGCAGATAACAAAATGAACGAAGAAAAGATCCAACTGCCTTATATCCTTCCATGCGGAATCCTGTCCACCCTAACATGCGTCCTGCACATGCTCAATCTCACATGAGATTCTTTTCCCATTGCTGCTTTTCATCCCTGCGCTCGCAATCACAGTGGTGGTAGGAACCGAATCTCCGAGGTCTTCGGTTGAGTTCTCTCCCAACGGTAAAGATCATGGCCTCGGATGAAGTCGGTATTCGGTAATCATGGATGTTCGTGTTTTGTAGTACGTTTGATCCTGTTTGACGTTGTTACACTAGAGAAGTAGTGGTAGATGTTCGGTCTGCGGATGAACTAGTAGTAGTGAAACGGTGTGAGAGTGATAGTGTGTTGGAGGTGGTAGAGGTTGTGTTTCGTGTGCAGCGGGAATGGGAATATATGTATTTTGGTCAGTAGCCAGGGACGCTGCAGTAGCTGTAACGATAATGGTGAGCAGTCTAGCCTATTTCCAATACATATTTGGTGTCTGGCTGGTTGGGATTGACGTCCTCTCGATCCAAAAGCATTTTGGCTACCCCTGAATGCCCCTGCTCAGCCGCCGACAAGAGTGGCGTCCAGCCATATTCGGGGTCCGCCTGGTTGGGATTGATGTCCTCTCGTTCTAAAAGCATCTTAACTACGTTCTCATGCCCGTCATCAGCCGCCCACGAGAGTGGCGCCTGGATATATTTGCTATCAGCCTGGTTGGGATTGAGGTCCTCTCGTTCCAGAAGCATCTTTACTACTCTCTGATGCCCTTGCCTAATCGCCCATAAGAGGGGTGTCCTTCCAGATTCGGTATCTGCGTGGTTGGGATTGACGTCGTCCAGTTGCAAAAGCATTTTTACTACCCCCTCATGCCCGTGCTCAGCCGCCCTTGCGAGTGGTGTCCGGCCATATTTGGTGTCTCCCTGGTTGGGGTTGACGTCCTCTCGTTTCACAAGCATCTTTACTACCCCTTCATGCCCTCTTATAGCCGCCCATGTGAGAGCCGCAATCCCCATGCAATCAGCCGCATTGACGTCCCATTCCTTCATATCTAATACCGCTGCAGCTATCTCCACGATACCGAGGAATGCTACCCCGTGGAGTCCTGTAAATCCCGTAGGCCCTCCCCACCCTCTATAGAATGGTTCCTTGAATGCCCAACGATAATAGCGCAATAATAGTAGTTGAGCTGATATATGCTCTTCAAATCTATCGAGTAGCCTTAGAGAAAGTAATTTGATATTTTCTGTCATCCCCATTCTTGTGTGCTTCCACCAGGACAAAGCAGCATACTCTAGAAGGGGCATTGTTCGGGGGGCCGAGCGAAAAGTTGGCGAAAGATCCCGGATAGATCCAAAATTGAGGTATGTCAAGCAAGCTTCCGCAATTAGCGAGTGAGGACTATGCAATAGGGTCGGATCACTCGAGAGATGCTCCTTCAGTGTAAAATGCACCAGTCGGACAGTGGACGAAGACGCCTCGACCGTGACAAGTCCCAGACAAGATGCCACGAGTGTCCGTAACGCAGGAACGTTTTCCGGGTCCAGATCCGCAGATCCTATCTCCACTCCCAGGGCATGGCAGAGCTCGTCACCTCGTAACGGTCGTGCTGAATACAACACCCACATCAGGACCTTCAATCCGAGCACTGATTTATATCCCTTTTGTGCCTTGAGTCGCGATAGAGTTACCGTATAGGCATCGCTCAGTCCATTGCCTTGCGTTATCTCTTGAAGTTTCTTTCTTCTCTGGCGAATTGTCACTTCTCCGAGAATGGCGTCGATTTTTAGCGAAACCAGGAGGAATCTGGCCACAATCGTTGGTCAGTATACAGCAATGATGGAATGGGGGTGCCGAACGCTCCTACTCACATATCTGATATCTTTTCCAGAATTACTCTCACAATATCCGCCTGCAAATCATTGCTCATCGCCTCAGGCTCGGAATCCCTGTCTAACCTCATCTCCACATAATTCCGGACATCGTGCCGGTTAGGGCTGATGGGTATCACAGCTGCCTTGGTGAAATACCTCTGAACATCTTCCCTGACATGGGGCCTCCCGGTGAGGAATATTCTCGTGCGAGGGGACTCCCGAACAATATCTCGAAGAGCGTGGAAAAGCTCGGGCAGGCACTTCGGTAAACATTCGTCTAAGGCATCAATACAGATGAAAACTCGGGGTAGTGAAGCAATAGTAGTCCTCCATATTCCCATCAGATCTGCAAGTCGGGGCCCTCTACCACCAACCTCCCTTTTCGCTTTTTGAAACGCCTTCCGTAGATCCTTTGTGATACCCCCTCTACCAACTAACTGCTCGAGAATTGCTCCCACAATGGTGTTGGTAGTCTGCTCTTGGTGGGAAATGAAGTCGCAGTAGAAAGCTGCAACCGCGATATTTTCCTCCTCCGCCCGATCGCATAGGCTGTCGACCACTAAGGAGCTAGTATTTCCGGCTGTTAGTGGTATTCGCCTCTTCCAAAGTATCCCGTCACTTACCTAAGATATGTCTTACCTACTCCCGGATTCCCGGAGCAAAACAAGACAGCCTTGTCAGCCCCACCCTCACTGCCTCTCCACTCCCGAAACTCGCCTGTTTCCAAAAGCCAATCCCCGACACCGTCGAATCGATCGATTCGCACACCCTGGTGTCTCTTATTCGGTTCCAGCGGAGAGAGCCAATGCATGATCTGAGAATCCTCGTCGGACGTATAGGTGTTGAAACTACTTGTTATGTTTCCCGACTGGACATTGCAGTCACCTTTGGTGACCGATAGAATATGCGAAGTTTGGTCCATGATATTCTATCCAAATTTCGGTTGCATGTAGAAACGGTGTAGCGATTGGTAGAGGCATAAGAGAGCAGACAAACATTCTGTGGCCAGAGTTGAAGAAAGCGGGGGTGATGTGGCTTGTTGTGGCACAATCTCTATCTAATCATTTCCCTTAGGTCAAAGTGAACAACCAAAAGCAAACACCCCTCCCAAAGACTTCTGCCGAGTGACTGTATATATGCTAGATTGTACCGTCTCAGTTTTTCTCCCCGTTGGCGGAAGCTGTAAGGTTGAGGTTGCCTAGTATCGAATCCCGTGGTTGGGTGATAATGTGTGACGCGGGCATATTTGTATTTATTACCCAGGTGGATCCCACGATCTGGATACTAAAAGAATTGACTTTCAGTGCCATCACCGTTGAGGTGCTTACCGATAGCTAATACTCAGGCGCACATTAAGTATTCGCAATGAGGGCACGCCCACCATAGTCCCTCGGCAGCCACGCTAAATTTTGGGCTTTTCCATTTTACATTTCTTTTGCCTGGAGGTTTTCTTGCCGAATAAGCATATTTATCATGTTTCCTACCAAGAAGCTACCCCACTTTTCACCCGTTCCTGGGCTAGGATGGTGGAATGATGGAAAGTATTGCACGAGCGGGATCAAGTACTGGTAATGTGTGTATTGGCCGGGGATTAAATAATTGGGTTAAGCGAGGGGACGGCTCCCGGTGTTTGGCTTCTAGCGCTGTGCTTTGCCTTTGGGGTTTTTTTGTCCGCGGTATAATATGCTATCTATAAAATGGAATGCTAGAGTACCATCCTGCCGTTTGCTGAAAATGGGTGCCAACGGTCAAAAATGAAAAGGTCCTCTGAAGGTCCTTTTCATCGGCCGTTCTTCGATGTTAACAACCAGGATGGCCCCTCTCCGGAGACACGAAATCAGCTGACTAATGAATGGTCGGTTGAACGGTCTGCTTAACCGAACAGCTTTCCTGGGGATGGACCAAATCTCAAGCAACCGTTCACGGCTGTGAACGGTCATGTCTAGAACGGCAGTTGAACGGTCCATAGTTAACCGAACGAAGCCTTACTCATTTGTTCGCTCATTTATTCCCTTGTTCACATTGTGGTTTGCTTGGTTGTTTAGTCTACGGTACTTGTTAGCCAGGCTGTTTGCTCCTTCACCGGGCTGTTTGCCCATTCTTACCCTTAGAAATGATCGGCGGTGGGCAAAACCTAATAAGCGGTGGGCGGAACAAAGTGTCAGCACAGTCACTAATTGGGTTCCGAAAGTGCTGTGGAGAGGTTTACTGGAGGTGAGAACAAGAGTCAAATAAAGGCCAAACAAGAGTTGTGTTAAGACCAGTTTGAGTGATTTAGGCTTACCGGGAAGAAGAGACTACTCACGCGGCCGGATTGATATCAGACGGCACTCTTTTGGACTAGTGCGTATTGCGTGGCAACTAGCCACATATGGTAGTATCTCCGGTATGGTCCATCGTGCTCGCTTAACAACTACCATGAACACAACAATACTACTCCCTATAACGATACTACTATCATCGATAATACTACTTCCTACAATGCCGGCTACACATCAAGGAATTGGATCAACCCATAGGCTTTCAGTTCAGGAAAGAGCTGCAATACTGGCACTGAATTGGCATGCCGAGTGGAGCTTTGGAAAGATTGGCGAGCGGCTTGGTATTCCTATGCAGACTGCCCACTAGGTGGTTCAGAGAGCAAAGGTTAGCCTACAAGACTTCCAACTAGTGCTCATATCTAACATGTGATAGAATCAGGCAGCAGATCCTACAGACTTCAAGGATGTGTTGGCGTGTCTTGAAGATATCCACAGTGGGGGTAGACCCCAGCGCTTCCCCGAAGGCTCACCGGAATCGGAGGCTTTGCGTGCACGATCCCAACAGGATGAGGAACACTGGCAGATGCCATTTCCTGAGATTGCTAAGGAGCTTGGAATTGTTGCTACACGATCGACGATTGAAAGTGTATTCCACCTATAGCGTAATATCTCTCGACGTCGAGATATCCACAAGTCTTTTCTTAGCCAGAATCATATAGAAGCCCGCTTGGTCTTTGCCCATATGGCTCTTCAGATCGCCATAAATACCATAGTATTTACCGACAAAATGTGGGTTGAATTCAACTCAACACGGAGAAAGCAGGACAATGTTTCACGAGTAATAGGAAAGATAAATTCAAGTGGGCAATTCATGATCGCAATGATGAAAACACAATACGGCTAATGCTCTGGGGAGCAATTACACTTGGTAAGCTACTACATTCCTTTTATTATTATTATTATTATTATAATGAATCTACTACTTATCATTTGGTATGCTACTGCAGGTAACCGAGGACCATACCACATATGGGAGAATGATACTGAGGAGGACAAAGAGCACTGGAAGGAAATAATTGGGAAGGAAAATGCCAAGCGAGCCTATCACATGACTGAGAATCAGGGACTTGCTCATAAAGAGGGGACATGGCAGCAAAAGGCTCTGGATGAGTTCAATCAAAGTATAACCGGTACGGGTTACTGGTTTAGGTTTCGAGTCTCATTTGATACTCAGTATGTTTTATGATTGAGTTTGATACTCATGATGTTTTATGTTTGGTTTTGAGTATCATTTGAGACTCAGTACGTTTTATTTATTCTGTCAAGGTATTGTTTGATACTTGATATGTTTTATGTAACGTTTCAAGGCTACCGTTTTGGAGTCTTTATGGTTATTGTTTACAAGACTCCGGTTAGCCTGACAAGTGTATTTAAGACCTGCTATTCTCTGGATTTAGAGAAGGCAGACTTCGACAGACAGAGTTTTCAATATACTTGGTTGAACAGTTACTTCTTCAGTCTGCTTCGAGAATCCAGACCCAATATACTTAGCTATTAGGAACTACTTGGTAGTCAGAATATAGTAAGAACTTTGTTACAACAACTTAGTCTAAGCCTCTAGTAGTACTTAGTCTCGTTAGATACCGCACTTTGGTATAGAGATAGTATCGTTACCCTATCGATTTCCGCTACCCCCCAGGAGGCGGTTACACAAGGGGTAGATGAGATTAATGCTTCGGAAAAGCGTACTGGGAGACATAAGAAGCGCAAACTAAAGCCAGAGGATATGTTTGAAGAGAATAAAGTGACCTTTACTAGTAAAGGTAAGTTGCTATATATTTTAGAAAATCCTCCTGGCTGGGAAAAAAATTCAAGCTAAGACTACAAATTTTATTAGGCGGTATCAATTGGGTCTCTTATTGAGAGCATGTCTTGCGGCCCAAGCTGTACCCATTTATTAATGAACTACAACGCAAAACTGGCATGCCAGTTACCTACTTAATTAAAGATAATGCCCCAACACATCATACTACAAGCTCTATGGACCTGCTTGAATGCCATTAGCGAGGTATCAATACCCTGGATTGGCCCTCCAGATCACCTGATCTCAACTCTATTGAGAGTGTCTAGAGATATGAAAAAGATGAGATCTCAATTTATCAGTTTACCAGAGCAAACCAGACTACGGTAAACCATGCAAAAGCCACTCTGGAGAAGGTGTGGCAGGAGCTCTCACAGGAGTATATATACTCACGATGCCGTTTCTTTCATGAAAAGCTACAACTCATAATTTTACATAAAGGTGGAAATAGCTTCAATGGGTAGCGCATGCTTTGGGAATTCAGTAAATATTTTTCTAGATTTTAGCAGGCTGTTCAATTGACCAATAGAACTAGCAATACTGTTTACTGTGGCCATGATCACGGAGATATTGCCACATCTGACTGATTTTGTGGCTGAGCATGCACTAGTCCGGAACTGGGCTGTCTGATTTCAATCCGGCCGCGTGAGTAGTTTAAGAGAAGAGAGAAAAGAAGGAAAGATCTGAAAAGAAAAGCAAGCCCCGCAACCAATGACAGCCAAAAGAGCTCTATGACTAAGCAACCATGCTCAAATAGCCCCTACGTCAGAAATGATTTGTGGCGAGCCGAACCTGATAAGCGGTGAGCAAAATGAAATGTTTGGATAACCTCCTATTGGGTACAGCAAGTGCAGTAAAAGGTTTACTGGAGATGAGAACAAGAGAGAAATCAAATGTCAAGTAAGAGTCGTGTTAAGACCAGTTGCATTAGTTTTGTTCTCAGCTAAAAAAAAAAGAACTCATCAAAAGAGATAAGAGAGCGCAAATCCACAGAAAGTCCAAAGAGAATAAAGTTTTGATAAAAAAATAAGAAAAAAAAGAGAGCAAAGAAGGCAAGCGAGCCCCGCAACCAATGACAGCAGAAACTGTTGAAATTCTTGTTATATTTCCTAGTATATTTCATGTCACTATAGTGTATTCTTCTACTTAGTTTGTGTTTCGGCTCCACCTGTACACCGTTTACATTACTACAGCTAAGATATATTTTATTGTGTTTTATTGTTATTATAGGATTTAACATGTGCTCTCCTATCCGGTGTTCAGGATTTTATGCACAATTGTTGGTCATGATATTTCATCAAACACTTATAGTTTCACGCACATTGTTTGAGATTTACTTGACAGGATTTGAGGGTCAAACATGTTTGCACTTATGTTTCTTACATTGTTTTTCCTATATTATTTTTATGCATATGAGTGTACACTTTTGTACAAACATAGTTGCTACCGCCTGCCTGTGTGGGAATTCGGAGCTGCTCGGCATGCTTACCATATCGGACTCGCACATAACCCACGGGCAACGTACATATCCTACCAAGCAATGGTTCAGGACAAAGAAGTATTGGGCATTCGCCCCCGGACCAATACATCTATCGGAAGGAAAGCGAACACGGGAGCGAGTTCTTTCATGCTACCTGGCATGTTCAGCGAAGATGCAGCCAACTCCGTTTTCGTTCGACAAACTCTGGGTATACGCTTGCGATCGGTGAAGGGATTTGGATGCGAGTAGGCTACCGAACCTGACGAGTTTTCCTTTATTATTTCCTTTGTTAGCATGTTTGCTTTGCGGAAGAAAAGGGGGAATATGCGTGGAAGGCTGTGGATCTTTGTAGTGATCGATGGAGGGCTGGGAGAGGACTCGGAGGATGGAAGAACTAGACTTGAAGGAAAGTCGTTATTGTTGTTTTATTTATACTCCTGTGATTTCTACTAGTTAGTTGACTATCGAGTATCGTGGTGTAGTTGTTGAGAGAGAAGAAAAGATTTTCCCCGCTTTCCTGATCTGTCCTTAGTGATTTTTGAAGAACCTGTTTAGAATATTAAGTACCAGAATTCCTACCAATCTGCTCTACTACTATTCCTCCTCGCTTAGCGTGGCAGCACCCCCCGCACCTGCCTAGTATTATCTATATAAAATAGATCATGCCCCTGGCGTTCACACATTCGAACAGAAACAGCTCTATGACTAAGCAACCATGCTCGGGCTAACACCTATGAATATAGCACATCACCGCCCTTTTCTTCTTTCTCTCACTCGTTCACCCCTTGACTCATTCATCCATTTGCTGGGTGAACAACAGTTGCGAGCGAAACAGGCAACGATAACCCACTGCCCCAACAAACTACCCTATGGGAAAATCAGCCCAATTGCGCAATCACGATTTCCCTGTGCTCAGACCACGAACACTGCTGCCGAGTTGCCGCATATACTGGCGCAGGCGAATTGAAGCCGGACACTAAAGCGGCAATGCGCATACACAAAGTGCTTAACTTCAATACTGCCGCGCCAGTATAGGCTTCTGCTGCAAGAGAGTATCTATGCTTAGAGAAACCAGGGGGGGATCTACAACCGGTTGTCCGTGAAGAACTTCTGGATTATATTCAAGTTTTTGTGTTTTTGTAATATTTCTCTCTTGTGTTAGGGCTGCACCTATAATCGTAGTCCACAAAATTTAATTTTCCTAACACCGCAGGCCAGCCCAGAGCCTCAGACATTTACAGAATCTGGCTTAACCACCGGGAGCCCACCCCAGAACAACACCGCCCTCCACATGGTTGATACGAGCAGACCATCCGCGTGTATTAAGAGGATACCGACTAAGTTAGGTTAGTGTTAGGGCTGTAGTTCAATGATTTGGGGCCTCCGTATGGCTTACAGTAGAACCAGTATTGGAGTGTGATGGTCTGTAAAGAGAACAGCTTGAGATCGCTTAACAGTAGTGGGAGGTACGGGAATGAGACAAACCAGCGGCTTACGAGCCTAGAACGGGCTTGATCAAGTATACCATCCACTTCCACCCAATTGCTCCCAGGGTTCCGAATAGTCCGACTGGTCTGGTCTCGGAGACAGTCCTCGTTGATGTTAACGACTAGACCGGCCTAGTTCACGTGGTCCGGTCTGGTTAGGAACCGGTCCCAGACCAGTCTGTATAAAGTGTTTGCATATCACACATCGCTTATCCCTTTATTATTCGGACAAAGGCTTCGGATTGGTGCAGCACTGGAAATCATACAACACTCAAATAGTCGGATCATCAAAGAGCTGGGAAAAAGTACAAACGCGCCGGATGCGCAGATGCTATGAACAACGGGAGTTGTGAACTTAGTTTTTCTTTTGTTAGGATGGAAGTTCGTGAAAGGGGGAGGTGGACATATGTCGAAGAGAAAGTACCTGTTTTGCGATCAATGGAAGGATGGGAGGACTTTGCTGCTTTATAGATACTCTTATATGTATGATTAGTAGGTTAGTTGGTAGAGGATGATCGGGAGTGAGAGTGAATGAGAGAGAAATTCCCCACAGCTGTGTTGGCGATCGAAATCTATTGCGCTTCCTAATCCTGGTATTTCATTTCATTTCTCAGCCGCGGTGTTAGCTATTTAGCAGTTGCCGTTAACAGGATAAGTCACACGCCAATTCCCCTTCTGTCACTCGGTTTTTGTCCAGTCCGCTCAGTCTGACCGCGCCCGGCCCAACCAGTTTCAACAACCACGACTGTTCTGTCAGTCAGATTTCCACCATTGGACCAGACTGGACTTTGACCGGACTAACTAGTCCCGTCCAGTCCGAGGCTGACCATTCGACACCATGTGTGTAGCAACTAGTTGGTTTTCGCTAATGCAGAAATGCTTTTATGTTTTTGTTGCTATATTTTTTGTTTTGTCAGTTTGGTGGCGATTTGGTCGTTATAGGCCTCCGTACTCTGAATTATGTTTAAGTTGTTGTTTTTGTAATACTTCTATTTTGGATGATATTACTCGTAGGGCTACACCTATTATCGTACTTCCCAAATATTCCTAACCGCGTGAGCCAGCCCACATCAGCCATTTTCAGAATCTGGCTTAACTAGTCCACACCAGAACAGCGCCGCCCTCCGCTTCGTCGATACCAGCAGACTATTTGCCCTGTATTAAAAGGATATCTAGTTCGTTAGGGTTAGGGTTGTAGTTCAACGATTTGGAACCTCCTGATGGTTTACAGCAGAACCAGTATTCAAGTGTGATGGTCTGGAAAGGGAGCCCTTAGGATCGCTTGAAAGTAGTGAGAGCTACAGCAATGAGAAAAACTAGCCGCTTACGAGGCTAGGCCGGGCTTGATCAAGTATACCATCTATTTCCACCCAATTACTCTTCGCTAGCCGTACGGTACAGTACATTAATATCCACGACCATCTACTCCCGCGCAAAATAAGTTATGGTGCTGATCAACGAAGAAGCACATCAAAATTTGAGGCTCGTTGCACTATATCTTATTTTGTGCGGGAGTAGAAAAATAAAACAAATGCCAACTCAAAGAATAATAGATAAGAAGATTAAGAATAGCGTGAGACGGCCAAGTCTAACTAGAATTCCAGGGGGGGAAGGGAGAAGGGAAAAAAACACAAAAGTTGATAAATAGCAAACAGTAAGCGGGACCAGGAAAACACCGTTATGAAAGTCTATCAACATCTAAAGCTACCGAGATCTTGCCTACACCAATCCCTAACCCGATAAGTAATTACGGAAGGAGATAATATCTAGTGACGAAGAAGAAAGGATGCAAAGGAGAAAGGCGAAAAGGCAAATAAGAGAGGAGGTGATAAAAAACCGGTCGGCGGCAAATGAGAGGATTGCTTGAGTGGTGCCAGGATGGGTGCTAGTATTCTTAGGAGGGTAATAGTACCTTAGGGGACCGGGAGAAGGGGGTTGAGGCCGTCTAGATTGTCCGGTTGGGAAGTCGCTATCATCGGACATGGAAACAGAACCTTTGGAGTCCAATACTACTTCTCGCCCATTATGGCCTGCCGATGGGGGTGCAGGCAGGCAATTGGGGTCTGAAGTCTGGGCGTTAGGATCATTAACTCGGAATTGCATCTCGGACACACACTGGTCTCAGTTCCCGGCAGACGGCAGAAGGGATGTCTGGCTACCGCAATCAGTTATATCAGAATTGGCATTGTCCAATTCCAGTAAGACCTTCGCGATTCCTTCTTGTCCTTCGGAGAAAACCGGAGCCGTCGGGGTTGGCTCGCGTTACCGAGCGTGGCGGCGCGGACATCTTTTCGTTCCAGAAGCATCTTTACTATTCCGTCATGCCCGTACTGAGCCGCCCACGAGAGTGGTGTAAGGCCATTTTCAGTGTCTGCCTGGTTGGGATCGACGTCCTCCCGTTCCAAAAGCATCTTTACTACCTCCGAATGCCCGTACTCAGCTGCCCACGAGAGTGGCGTTACGCCATAATTGGTGCCTGCCTGGTTGGGATTGACGTCCTCTCGTTCCAAAAAAATCTTCATTACCTCCGAATGTCCATACTTAGCCGCCCGCGAGAGTGCTGTCCAGCCATATTCGGTGTCTGCCTGGTTGGGATCGACGTCCTCCCGTTCCAAAAGCATCTTTACTACCTCCAAATGCCCGTTCTCAGCCGCCCACGAAAGTGGTGTCTGGCCATATTTGGTTTCTGGCTGGTTGGGATTGACGTCCTCTCGTTCCAAAAGCATCTTTACTATCCCGTCATGCCCTTTTCGAATCGCCCACGAGAGTGGCGTCTTGCCATATTTGGTGTCTGCCTGGTTGGGATTGATATCCCCTCGGTCCAAAAGCACCTTTACTACTCGCGGATGCCCGTTCTCAGCCGCCCACGAAAGTGGCGTCAGGCCATATTTGGTGTCTGGCCGGTTGGGATTAACGCCCTCTCGTCCCAAAAGCATCCTTACCACTTTCTCATGCCCGTACTCAGCCGCCCACGAGAGTGGCGTCCGGCCATATTCGGTGTCTGCCTGGTTGGGATTGACGTCTTCTCGTTCCAAAAGCATCTTTACTACCCCCCCACGCCCGTACTCAGCCGCCCTTGAGAGTGGCGTCTGGCCATATTTGGTGTCTGCCTGGTTGGGATTGACGTCCTCTCGTGTTAGACGGAAACGATTATTGGCTGCTCACCACATGCATTGCTCTCAGTTCTGGACCTGGAACAGAACATCCTTACACCTCATTCCGCACTATTATACTATCATCTGTTTCACCAATATTAGCTTCATACAAGCACCCAGGGCGATCCTGCATATCTAGTGCAACCACTCGAAACAACCACTTACCTCACATCAAACAGTACTATCGAAGGTAGCCGAGTACCAACCTCTTCCTCGGTCCGAAAGAGTATCCTCGGCCATTTATGCTTCACCTCGGAAGTGGCGAAGTGATGGGTGAAGTTATGCTGCAGGAGCGGAAGGAATAGAAGTGAATCTCAGCATGCGCAGGCAGTATGTTGTGGGAGAAGACTCTGCCCATTGAAGGATATAAGGAAGCT
>Ga0307507_10003584_pt1 | contig 29600 bp, 26 predicted proteins | sample 7_EM_MG_FD_207223 | JGI IMG/M metagenome (GOLD analysis project Ga0307507, IMG submission 207223) | Populus trichocarpa ectomycorrhiza microbial communities from riparian zone in the Pacific Northwest, United States - 7_EM | ecosystem: Host-associated > Plants > Roots > Unclassified | place... | reverse complement strand
AGAAGACTATCTAAATGGACTATATGAGTGTAAAATATATTGTGACCCAGGTCAGAAAGCAAAGGGGGGACCCTTGACGGGTTTCCAGAGTGAATCCTGAAGATTAGGTTGCGTATCAGGTTGTGCCGGGCAAAAATGATGGTGCCCCAGTGATGCCCAGAAGATATGGTGTTGCACCAGGTGACGCCCTGAAGATCTGGTGTTGTGCAAGTTGCGCCCAGTGTTAATTAGTTTAAGTGGTTGCGTCCTGATTCGCGGTTGACGTTATGTGCGCTAGGTGCGCCAGACACAGTGGGCGCACCAGGTGCCAAGGATTATTTTTGCTGATGATAGATAAAGATCTTTGTATTGAAAGTATAGTGTATGAAAGAACTTAGATGGTTGCGTAAAGAACTCAAATCTCATGCCCCGAGTGTGCCCTTATATAGGGGTTCTTCCCTCAACCCTAACCCTGCGTGACTCATACCCTCGCGTCACGCGACTCATGACTCATAGTCAGTCATAGTGTGAAATCCATCAGCTGACTAGACCGAGTCAGCTGCGCCCTATCTCGCAACCAATCAAAACTCATAAAACAAGTCATGTGCCCTAACGGGGCCACTTGCGTGAAACCCATGACTCATAACTATGAGTCATGTGCGAAATACATAAACCACATGACCACAATCGTGCGTCATGTCAAATATCAACCAATAACAATAACCCAATAACACGCTATTGCGTCGCCATATGAAAACCTATGAGTCAACTGATCTCATAGTGTGAAAGATAACAAACCGATGACTAATAACTAGTAGTCATGTGAGAGTCTGCCTTGCTTAGTCACCGTTTGTGACATACAGTTACAAACTAGTTCCAGTAACTACCCAAGATAGATGAGTTCTCAGCAATTTCTTAGCGAAATTCCGCTTCTATTTACCTGAGTCAAAATCATTATTCTCCTATAACATAGAGGTACCGTTACATACTAGTACCTGTAAGAACTCAAGATAGGTGAGTTCTCAGCAATTTCTTACCAAAATTCTGCTTCTATTAAGGTCAGTTAAACCCAGTATACTCTTCGAGCACAGAGGTGGTACAGTCACATACCAGTAAGTTCTCAAGTTAGCTGAGTTCTTGGCAATTTCTTGGCGAAATTCTGCAACTCTCAACAAGAGTCAATACCAGTATTCTCTCAGTGCTTAGAGGTACCGTCATATACCGCCTCCAGTACTTACCCCAAATGAAATCTTGGCGATTCCTCAGTGATTTCTTGGCAATTTCTTGATAAATTTCCACTCCTATCAACGACAGTCAATGCTAGTATTTCCTTATAGCATAGGGTAAAGTCGCATACCAGTATCAAAACAAAAGAAGTGTGAGGTCTTGGCGATATCTCAGCAAAATTCCGTATCTATACCAGTATACTGCGTGAGCACCAGTGATCTATTAAATAATAAGAGGAATGTCACATACCAATGCTATTCCCTAGAACTGTTAGTTCTCAGCAATTTCTTGACAATTTCTTAACAATTTCTCTGCAAAATTCTGTTTCTATACAGAGCAGTCAATAGAAGTATTCTATTAATGTGTAGAATATAATCATCTACCGGAGCTGAATAATATGCAGAAGTTCTAACAAAGGCTTTGTTTTGCTCTTAGGGCTTAACCCTAATTTTTCAGAACGCACTGCTTCATGTTACCCCTCTTAGGTCAGCCACACCTTTGAGGAGCAACTGAAGGGGGAGAAAAATAATTAGAGTAGGAAGGAATAATAATAAGAAATAAAAAGACTAAAGCTAGATAAATATCACGTAGTGCAATCTCTTATTTTTGCTCTTCACTAGTCTTTTTATCCCTGAGTATCGGGTTGGTTGACTGTTGGTCAAGGTAGAAACCTCGGGCGCGCGATCATGGACTCTGTTTCATCACTCATCCGGTTACCCGGCCTTTCCTTGCCAACACCTCGCTTAACTTTTTTCTGCACTCGATGTCTACTTGACCCGCCGTAATGCTTAGGTCATGAACTAGGTTTTTTTTCGTTGAGATGGAGGTCTGGAGAGAGCTCCCACTACTGTAATAAATGTGTTTTTCTTACTCGGATTTTTCACCCCTACGGGAGGGGTATTTTTAGGAGGGGGTTAAGGGGCATAATATATGACTCGGATGAGTCGGGGGTCTGAGTACTAGTAGAGCCGCTAAAGATCGACGCGACTCTGCAGGAAACCGCAATCTGTCTTAGGTGACAAAAGCTTAGCTCAACGACCAATCTGCATGGTTTAGGGTTGGGGGGTGCATCTGGTGGAACGCTAGGCCGGTTAATGGGACAGGGGGGTGAGGGAAAATAGAGGCTTGACATTGGCGGCTCTGTGTGAATCTCCGACAGGTAGCGACCTCTGAAGCCTGGCAAACCATGCCGTGCTAATCTCAATCGAAAATATTCCTTCAATAAGGACACAGTTAGCCGTCTCCAAAAACCTGTTCCGGTCGGCGAGGAGGGTTCACTGCCCGATCGATCCGCTCTACCCTCCAAGAGCACCTCCGGGCTCATCCCCGAGCTCCTTAGTGCGACTCACTCGACAATGGCAGAGCCTACTTGAGCGACCTGAATCCTCAGCACATCAGGCCCTTCCGACATGTCCCTCCCGCGACCTCCAAGGCCACCCTTTCCCGAACATTCTTCTCTGTGCTGTAGAATCCGCGCAAAAATGGGACCACTCAGATTGGGCGAGATTGCTTGCGTTGAAGCAGCTGGACGACTACAATAGCCAGCTATCCTCCCAAAACCTCCCAGAAGAACGTAAGGTGTATATGCGCCCTGTTGATTTGGATAGGCCTTCCCCTCCTTGTGGCCTACCTTGTGTGCCTTTCTTCAGAACCGCTGAGATTGTAGCTAGCTTGACATTGGGGTTGCGGTACCAACAGGATTGTATTACTAACGCACCTAGCTGCTTGGAATGAGGACAAAGGAGCTCTAGAAATGCCACTCGAGCCGCCTGGAAAAATTAGGCCCAACACTATCCTACCATTTTCGGCCGGTAAGTATGGCCTCCCGGGAGTGTAAGAGCTACCACTAGCATGATACAGCCCTCAGCATTAGCTACCGCCAGCACGCCCCAAGGCCGAGGAGGAATCACCCTCTTTAACACATTTCGACATGGGTAGCTTACGTGCTGTTTCCCCCTATCCACTCTCAACCCCGTCCTGCCGTTTAAAATCCCGCTTTCTGATAATCACCGTCCGCCCCCAGAGCAAGCCCGCCACAGAAACCCAACCCAAATATTTTATTCTAGTCGAAGCCAATCGTACACTATGGGAATGCACCAATCTATCCCATTCCCATCCCAACCTCTATACGGATTTCTTTACCCTATCGAGTCATGATTCCCGAGCTCTTGCAATATAGTGTGTGGCGTTGGTGGCAGCTGTTTTCTATTGTGCCGAAATAAGCCAGTGTGGAAATGTTCGTCATAGGGAGAATTATTATGTGTAGGAAAATGACAAAAAGGAATAGACAAGATAGATTCACAACACCCTTATCCACAATGTGTTAACTGTATTTAAATTGGGTCTACGAATCGGGATGGTGGAGAGGGGGTTCCATATGGTCTCCGTTAGAAAAGATCTTAAAATCTCTCTTCATTCCGGCCTAGCCAACCACGCCTGGCGAACTTACGGTAATTTACCACAATACATGCCGTAATATTATATTCCCGCTTGTGCTATGCAAACTTACACCCATTCTGGTTGTAATTAATTTTTAACTTTCCCAAGCTTCCTACGTTGCTGTATACTTAATAAATCTAAGTGGTGTTTGACAGCAAAAGAGATATCGGTGTCTAAAACTATCATATGTTAGTAGCCCTTGATAGGACGGAGATGTTCATTCTTACTAGGTGGGACCCGCCCACAAGGTTTCCCTGTGTTTGGTTTACTTAAAAGGAACATCGGAGGAATTGGCTAGTTGATAAGGACTACTAGGAATGCTCTAAGTGTAGGAAGTCATAATTTACTTCATGTAGTGAGGTACAATCCCAGGAGGGCTTCCAGCGCTAGAAGCGATAATCCACTTCATGTGGTGAATATCGTCAGTGCTGGAATAGAAGAATGTGCTGGGACGTTGGAATTTCCCTTCTCAGCTAAGCGAGGGGAGAACACAGCAAGCTTGGGCTCCAATTGAGACAAAACAGGGGTGGGTATAGTGCTCCATAATACACCTCGGAGAAAAAGTGCAAACGTTGTGTTTGTCTAGCAGCAGCACAATCTTCTCCCATAAATACTTCCCCATCAAATCTCAACAATGAAGAACCCAGGCAAGCACGGTATCGATGAATAAGCTCTCCTTTGGTGTCGCCTATCAAGATAACCAACCAAACCGCCCCTAAGAAGCCATTGAAAAGTAAGAATTCAGCCTGCTCAAAGTTAAGAGGTGATGAATTCCCAATAAACGTGCAATGTTAAGCTGTTAAGAAAGCCTCGGCACCCTACCGTAGTAAGTGGTCATAAAAAAGGCAGGTTTCATCTACCCTTCATCCTCGCCAGCGCTGTTCTTCCAAGGGAACAGAACGTATTCAGCAAACTAGAACTCCGCGTATGGTTTTACAATCCCCGGTTATAGCCGCCCCTAGGCAACTACAACACAGGTATACCTTTCCGATTTCTTAGCGATCTATTGGCGAATTAATTGTGGTGCCTTCGAGTGTTCCAGCCTATAAGAAATGTTTGATTCTCTGAAGAATTCCTCCAATAGCTTATGTTGGATATCATACTTGTAGGTTGTTCGTCAGGGCATGGTTGCTTAGTCATGGAGCCGTCCTGGCTGTCATTGGCTGCGGGTCTCCCTTGTCTTTTCAGACCTTCATTCTCCCTCCTCTTTAACACACATCCTTTCTTCCCGGTAAACCAAATCAATCAAACCAGTCTTAACACGACTCTTATTTGGCCTTTCATTTCTCTCTTGTTCTCACTTTCGGTAAAGCTCTCCCCAGCACCTTCCGTGCCCAACTAGCCGCTGCGCAACCACTCTGTTCCGTTCATCGCCTATCGGGTTCTGCTCGCCACCAATCATTTCCAACGGTTTAGTCCACCTCCGGACTTGCGTTGAATAGACGACATCATGGGTGTATACTCGCTCAACAATCAGGGTCTGTGTTGAATACTATCCCTAAGTTCTGTTTTGGGGTTGACCGGGGTATCATCCATCCTGACACACTCAATCCCGTCCCCTCCTAATTGCATTCCGCCCTGCTATCCGAATCTATAGAGTACCGTATTTAGCTCCCTGCCTCCCACAACCCTTTTGGTTTTTGGTCACGACAACGCACCCAGTCCCGATAAGGCATTCGGCTTGCTAGCCTTTCTGATATTAGTTAACCAATGCATTTGGTCCGTTTGGTACTGTGTCGCTGAGCGGCCACACATTAGATTCCTTGCTGGAAGGACGGAAGAGGTTTATAGGGGGTCGTATATTTCTTCAGCCTATGGGCCTAACTGATGTTAGATTACCTATAGGGCATGCGGTTTCGGCAGTTGCGCGGATATGCGGCTATGCAATTATTCAGCTAGGATATATACGGTTATTGGGTATGTGCTTTCTAGTTTGCGGTGATTAGGCACTTCGCAGTAGATTGCTGTTTTCACATCATATGCCACTAGGCATAGGATATTGGTTTCATTGTTTTTGATCATGCCTCTTGCCATAGGGTATTAGGTATCGGGTGTTTGGTTCCATGGTTTCTTTCATACCCTATTCCACTAAGCATATGGGAGTTGGCACGCTGTTAGGGCAGAGGCTTTAGGGGCGACCGGGGATCATGGGATATCAGGATGGTTCTAGTTGCTAGAGATCGCTAGGGATTATGTTTTGTCAGCTTAGTGGGTTTCTTTTGTTAAGTTCCCGGAGTGTTTTATTGTTGTTAGCTAGACGGAAAGATATATCTCTTGGCCTCTCCTTAGCTAGAGAGAGGGTAGCCAACTAGTCCACCGTTCCCACATCTTCCGCTATTCCACTTAGAGCCTTTTGCGATTGCACTTTTGTTCTTTTCTTCTTTTGTGCTTTCTTTAGGCTCCATCAACTCAACAACCCAATCAATCAATCAATTTAGCTATCGCTAGCTACTTCCATGTTACTTTGATTTCTGTTCTACTTCCTACGATCTGCATATTGCAAACACCACAACCTACTATAGACCGCCACGCCAATTGCACATATCCTTTCAATAATCTATTCCACCGGGCATCCAGTCTTAAGAAGGATTTTGTGAGATTTAACGCCTCCTTAATGTTTGTGGTATTTCTTTTGAATAAAATAAAGACACATTCGAACCCACTGCCGATAGCTGCCATCCTTGAGAACATTAAAAGTCTCCAAGGCTTTCTATTGGTAGGGTAGTTATTTTCTTACAAGCGGAACCTTCGGTTTATATCGGTTAGCCCAGATTGATTGAAATTTCAATATTCGGAAAAGGGGGTGAATTAGTGCATAGTTTGTGACAGCTAAGTTACGTTTGGGGAAGGGTAAATAGCCTAGTGCAATGGAGATATCGGATGTCCTGGGCTAACTGAAGATTCGAGATCGCCCGACTACCTGAAAGAAGAAGTGTGGATAAGGCCTACTATAGCCGAGAGACCTACGAGAGGGGCCAGATTAACCCGGACGTAGCTTAAGAGACCGCCATCTATGTATTTGCTAAAGTACTAGCCGAGAACTCTGATTCACCTAAACGCGTAGGTAACCACCGTATTATCCAGCAGTAGAGAATAGAGAGTCCTCATGAGAAATAGCTACCAGGGTCCCCAATAGCCAACCCCCCCCCCCAGCTACCTAACCAATTAACCAATTAGCGCTCTCCATTGTTTGTTCCTACTGACCCGAGTCCGCATGAAAATCTGCTGTACGAAAGTATACCCTAGCCTACGAGAAATATCCAAACTAAGATTGCCGAGCTCATACTAGCAGACTAAAAAGGTACCATAATACTATGATAATAATAATAACAACACCACAAAAACTCTTGAAATCCACTATCAGATTATCAGTTGAAATCAGCCCGCCAGCCCGCGATATGTTTAGTTGAACAGGTTAACGAATGACGAATACCAGCTAATGAGATCCAACATGTTCAGTGGGCCGATCCTATAGTCTCCGCAAACCTAAATCCTTCTCAGTCGCTTTTGACCTCGAATCTAGAGCTTGCAAGGCTTCTGGAGATACTAGATTTCAAAGGGGTTTTATGGTACTCTCGTAGCCCTGAGTTTCTGTCACCAGGGATCATACAGGGCGAGTAAATAATAATACCGTAGAGACCTAAATAATTAATCCATGAGCTGTGCAATCGAAAATTCCCTACTCTGGAAAAGTGCGAAAAAATGCAGCAAAAGGCGGGCTCTCCCGTTAGGAGAGGGAAAAAAAGATGCGCCAAACCATACCCAAGGAGGACCCCAATGACATCACACTTGGTCAAATTACCCGAGTTCCTACGGCACTCGTACTAAGTAAACTCGTCTTAGCAAAGAGTCGGCACCCCCAGTAGTATCCAACCCGGAGGCGTACCGTATTGTCCCTAATGGTTCCTCTTACCCAAACCTTAGGCAAAAGCATGAGTGACAGCACTTCGAAACCTTTATCCTTCATTATTATCACCCATAATAAGGGTATGGATTGATAGGTTACAATTAACTTTCATCCGGCCACTTGCCCGGGGCGCAAATACTTTCTTAATAGGATTCTACTTGATTAGAAAGCTAAAGCCGGCCAGCATAAATGTGAACCTATTATGGTAGGCTACAAGGCACACTAAACCTCTTATTTTTCTAGAGCCCATCCAACGGTGGTATTTACCGAAACTGAAATAGAAATAAAACAGCAGGAAGGAAGCAATCCCATGCGCTGCAAGGGTTTTGCTATTAGATAGAAAAAGGAAACCCACCCCACTCCCGCAAGCCCCGCCCCCGCACTCCCTGTCACTACCCTAATGCACCTCCTACTCCCCTCCCCCAACCTTCCAATTCCAAGACACTCTGTCAATACACACACATGACCTAGCACTAATTCTATATCTCCCAGACTACCCAAAATTAACCTCTTCTAAAGATAACGAAATTTCGGCCGCCCCTTTTGATTGGAGTACCAGATTGGCACACATAGCGTACCCCGGCAGAATGGATGTAATTGGTCGAACCCATCCCCTCACTACCCAGTTCCAGAAGTGTCTTTAAAGGAATCTGAGCGCTAGACCAGAAGTTAACTTGGTACTCGATATCGACCTCGAAAGTATTCCCCTCAAATTCCTCATTGTTATTAATGTCGAAGATCCAGCGGCCTCTAGTAGAATATGTGCCGAATAAAGTCACGACATGGGCGCCAACCGAAATATCCTTAGTAGCGACAGCTATCACTGAGTTCTCACGCCTCCACATTTCCTCCTGCTTCTTCTTCTCCTCTTCGAGCTTCTTCTGAGCTCCCGCCCGCTCCGCCTCAAGGGCCCGGTTCATTTCATCATTTTTCTCCCTTACAACTTCCCATCTCCTCCTCTCCTCCACTTCTTGCCTCTCCCTCGCCTCTACTTCTCGTTTCTTTACCTCCGCTGCATGCGACTCCTCTAACAATCTCCTTTCGGCTGCAGCCTCTTCGAGCTTCTTCTGAGCTTTTGCTTGCTCCGCCGCAAGGATCTCGTTCATTTCATCATCTTTTGCCTTTATAGCTTTCTGACGCTCTTTCTCGAGAGATTCTACTTCCTCTTGATGCTTCTTCTCTTGGGCAATCAGTTCCTCCTTGATGCATTTTCCTGCATCAGTCTCCAGTAGTGTCTTATTTTGCTTGACAATCTGATCCTGGATATCGAGGGGTTTCGGTACATTGGACATCAGCTTGTGGATGAGCTCTAATCCGGATTCTTTGGTACCGTTGAATCTCTGAAGAGAGGCGCCCTTGTCAATAAGCCCTCCCCAGAAATCCTGATTTCTGAGCCTATTTTCACGAAGCTCCGCCTCTGCTGGATTGACGCCGGACCACTGTGTTGTCGTGAGAAACACATTCCCCAGTACTTTCTGCCCGCACAAACTTTGGAACATCCTAAGGTTTTTTAGGGCAGAACCTTCCATGCGAGTATGAGTGATAGGGTGAAGGTAGATGATACCGGAGAGGAGTCGTTCCTTCCTGTAGGTCTCCGAGGTCCAATCTGTAATCTCTCGCAGAACCTCCGTATCGCTTCTATTCGTATCATTGAAGCCAGGAGTGTCTACCAGTGTGATTCTTGCCCCTGCATACTCAAATGAGTAAGATTGGACCTTGTTGGTACCTTCCTCCTGTCAGCATTCGACTCCAACTTCTACAGCAGGGGACTGTCCTACAAGAATAAAGATCACTGCTCACTTCGACCTCCGAATTCCCAGAGACCTCCCTAACGAAGTAGCTTTTACCTGCGCCTGTCACTCATCTTAGCCAACATATGCAGGGTTCGAATAGACCCTGAATTTACCTGTGACTCCCATCAGCGCTATGATGATTTCTGTGCCAGGGCTGACCTTCGGTGGCATTGTGGGGTGTTCAGTATTAGTTATGGGAGGCATTGCCTGCATGTCCATGTTAGGTGGTTGTACGTTAGGATCAGCGCTAGTAGTGGGAGGGCGGAGTGGAATTGGTTTATCTGGTGGAGGCTTCGCAGGTGTAAGGTGGGGAAAGCCCATCCTGTGATACTCTGGTGGTGGGTCACCAGGAATCGCTGTGTTGCTTGGTGTCGGCATGGCTGTATCGGGGGAGTGTACATCAGAGCGAATTTTTCTGTCGGCCGTAGGAGTGCTAGTCTGAGAGCGCGGTGGAGCTGAGCCATACCCTTGGTGCGGCACTGGTTGATAGAAGTGGAGCCCGGGGTGCGGATAACCAGGTACCAGTGGATAGCCAGGCATTTGGGGATAGCCAGGCATTTGATAGTACCCAGGCATTTGAGGGTATGCAGGCATTTGAGGGTATGCAGGCATTTGAGGGTATGCAGGCATTTGAGGGTATGATGGCATTTGAGGGTATGCTGGCATTTGAGGGTATGCTGGCATTTGAGGGTATGCTGGCATTTGAGGGTATGCTGGCATTTGAGGGTATGCTGGCATTTGTGGATTGCCGGCCATTTGGGGGTAGTTGGGCATTTGTGGATTTCCGGCCATTTGGGGGTAGTTGGGCATTTGTGGATTGCCGGCTATTTGTGGGTAGTTGGTCATTTGTGGATTGCCGGCCGTTTGTGGATTGCCGGCCATTTGTGGATTGCTGGCCATTTGGGGGTAGTTGGGTATTTGTGGATTGCCGGCCATTTGTGGGTAGTTGGTCATTTGTGGATTGCCGGCCGTTTGTGGATTGCCGGCCATTTGTGGGTAGTTGGGTATTTGTAGATTGTTGGGTATTTGTAGATTACTGGCCATTTGTGGGTAGTTGGGCATTTGTGAATAGTTGGGCATTTGTGGATTGCTGGCCGTTTGTGGATTGCCGGCCATTTGTGTGTAGTTGGGTACTTGAGAGTAGCCAGGCATTTGAGGGTATCCAGGCATTTGTAGGCTACTAGTTGTTTGTGGGTAGTTGGTCATTTGTGAGTTGCCGGGAATTTGCGGCTGGGCAGGTACTTGTTGATTGCCGGGCATCTGTGGATTGTGGGGAATTTGCGGATGGCCGGAGAGTGGCATGCTTGAGCCTAACGATTGCATCCTCAGCGGAGTTTCTTCGACTTCATCGTCTGTATCTGGAGTGTGAGAGCGCGGTGGACGGTATGCTGACGGCTGAGGATTCATCTCAAGACAATCTATCTATTGAGGTGTTGGATTTTCAGCTTCTATCTCTTGGGCGGTCAGAAACAGTAAAATTCGTCGCCAGGCACATTCAGAATTATGATTCGTTGCAAATTAATGGCTGCCAAGATGCTGAGCCACACAGATGTTCAAATCAGTCAAGACCGAACCATTTCGGGTAACAGAAGTCGGATTTTTGACGTCAAAAGTGGCTCAGCATCTTGGCAAGCATTAATTTGCCTGGCGACGAATTTTACTGTTTCAGACCGCCCAAGGGATAACTTCGGTGATATTTCGGTACAATGGGAGGAATAAGTTGAAAGCTTTAAGATTTCACAGAGTGGTTGTAGTAGTGATCCCAGAAAGAAGGAGCATACCCATGTTAATATCCCAATAATTAGGATTATAACCCAACTACTACTGAGGCACTAGTGGTGAGTTGTCGTATCCCAGAAGCCTACAAATCCCGGTGGAAGCTTTAGTTTCTGCAATCGTTCCTACAACAGACACAAACTCTACTCATGCGCATTTAGGCCGAATCCGTCCACTTCTAGCCTCTAATTCAGCACTCTAATCTTGTTCACTACCGGTAGTATGAAAGTGAAAATCTGGACCCACCCAAAGCAAAAATGCAACTGGACGTGTACCCGAGTATAGGACAGCGAGTGAATTTCCAGCTAGCAAAAGACCACTAAACTTTCTCCACAACCTTCTCCATCTATTATTTGTTCTCTTATTTTAATCAAGGGGAGTCGGAGTTTCTCTCATAGGATGTGCTAGCTCATATACACTACCCATCGTCATTCATGCAGCTTGAGCCTAGTTTTGCGATCCAACCATCCACTCGAGTGCGATCTAATCGCTGTCCTTTTTTTCATGGCAAGAAGTCTTTATCTATACATGGAGGACTTAAGATATCCAAGGGTTGAATACCAGTATCGCCCTGCAGACTTGTGTTGTCAGTGACCACTTGCATTCATTAACGCTTTTTTCCAATTCTGTATGGCTACGAGTGTCGCTGGGTGATGCAACAGCTGGTGGCGATGGTCTACTCGTATACCAGGATTAGTCCGTGAACACTGTTGTACTGGTCAAGTTGCCCAAAATGCCCCTCTTAGCAAATACAAAATCGCAAACCGTTCACGGAATTTCTTCTCTTTCACAAGTTATGGGCTTGGCTGCATACAAACCACGTCCAGTTATTGGAAGTGCTCACAGACTAACCCTGGTACCCAAGTACGGTTGTCCAAGAACTCGAGCACAGCGATTTTGTACGGTAAACCATAAGAACTCGAGTGTGGAGAAACCCCTACTGGACTGATCGTGCAGTGAATCTGAACCCCTTGATTGATAGCATGCTCATGAACTAAGTCAGACAACATAAGCTAGCTACTACCATCATTCAAGGCCCCTATCGACTACCCAAAGCACTAAAAACTGCTGCATAGCCAGACCACTAGTAGGTGAGCTCCTTATACCCAAGTACTCACAGTGCCAGGCAGGAGCCGTCGATCCCAACTACAATATCCTAATCCTTAGGCATGGACTCGAGCACACGCACTAGCCTTTTCACAAAAGGAATTCAATGGGTTGGGAAAAAGGTCGCTAGCATCAGACAAGAGCGATCACAGATCCAACCGAACCTTTGGAGCCACTGTACTGTACTCGCGATGTCGAAGCGTTTTTAAAAAAGACTGCTATTGCATACCACCCAATTTGGCCTTTTTGCGTGGATTTGGGTGGTATGTAATAGCAGTCTTTTTAAAAAAACGCTTCGACATCGCGAGTAATGGTGTTTTCTTGCGTACGCATCCTCTCCACCTCGTACCCATTCACCCATGCCAACACCGTTCTTAGGCGAGACTAAATATCCATAAGCCACAACCAAACACTTACCAACAGGTTCCCATGAATAGAAAACCCCCATTGCAACAGAGCAGGCTATATTATTTCAAAATTATGAATGGGGCTGGGCTGGTGGTGCCCAAGAGGGCACGAAGTACTCGGGGGTAAGCATAAGTGGGGAGCGCTTCCAAAACCGGTTGGGTATTTGGGTGGAAACTAGCACAAATTAGGAAATTTGAGTGATCCCCCATAATCGCAATAGGTGAAAGACAAAAGTCGAGCGCACTCGAGAACTTCCTCCTACCGGTACCAGAACAGGTAATGGATCCTGGTGACTTGCATAAACAGGTTACACAAATGTTGCTTGATGATACACCTGGGCAGAAGTTCATAAGTCATATTTGTCTTACAGCAACGCACAATCTCCTCTCATAAATACAACTCCATCAAATCTCAACCACGAAGAACCCAATTTACAAGATAAATGTAGGCACGATACGTATGGATGAATATGTTTTCCTTTAGTATTACATATCAAGATAACCAACCCAACCACCACTGAGAAGCCATTGAAAAAGTAAGAATTCAGCCCGCTCAAAGTCAAGAAGTGACAAATTCCCAATAAGCGTGCTATGTTAAGCTGGTAAGAAAGTCTCGATGCCCAAGTAAGTGGCCACAAAAAGGCCACAGTGGCCAGATATCGCCCAGCTACTCATCCAATTAACCTATTAGCTTCCTCAATTGTTTGTTGTCATTGACCCGAGTCAGTATGGAAATCAGTTCTACGAAAGAATACCCAAACCCATGAGTATCCAAACTAAGGTTGCCAAGCTCGTGCTAGCAGACTAAAAGGGCACTGTATGATAATATTATTATCATAAAAACTCCCGAAATCCACTATCAGATTATCAACTGAAATCAGCCCACCAGCCGGCGATGTTTAGTTTTACAGGATAACGAATTACGAATACCAGCTAACAAGATCCAACGTGTCCAGCGGGTTAAGCTTATACGTGTCGGGAAAACCCTAATTCTCCTCCGGAGTTCTTGACCCAGAATCCGAGGATTACATCGCTCCCGGAAATAGATGATTTCATGAGTTTTTACGGTACCGTCGTAGCCCCAGTTGTCTGTCATCAGTGATCGTGCAAAGCGAGTAATCAGTGATACCGTAGAGACCTAAATAATTAATCCACGAGCTATGCAGTCGAAAATTCCCTTCTCTTGAAAAGTGCGAAAAATGCAGCAAACGGCGAACTGCTCCAACCCGGCGAGGTAAAAAAAACAAAAATGCGCCAAACCATACCCGAAGAGACAAACCCAAAGACTCAAGTCCTCGGTCAAATTATATGAACTCCTACTACACTCGTACTAAGAAAGAAAATTCGTATTAATAAAGAGTCGGCACCCCCGGTGATGTCCAACCCGGAGGTGTACCGTATCGTCCCTAATGGCTCTTCTTACCCAAACTTTAGGCAAAAGCGTGAGTGCCAACATTTTGAAACCCCTATCCTTTATTAAACCACCCAGAGTAAGGATATTAACTGAAAGGCTACAATTAAATTTCACCCGGCAACTGGCCCAGGGTACAAATACCTCCTAACAGAAGTGTCTTGAGTACAAAATCAAACCCGGGAAGCTTGAATGTGAACCTATCATAACAGATTACAAAGCACAATACCGATACCCCACTAAACTTCTCTTATTTTCTGAGGGCCCGTCCGGTCGCAGTATTTACTGACATTGAGACAGGAAGAAAACAACAAAAAAGAAGCAATTTCCTGCACTGCGGGAGTTTTGCCAATAGACCTAGAAAAAGGAAATCTTCTTATTCTTCTACAAGCCCTACTTCTCCTTTCCACTCCTTTCCAACACCCTAATGCCGCTCCTACCCCACTTCCCTCCAACCTTCCAATTGCAAGACACTCACTCAATGCACATAGCATAGCACTAATGTTATATCCCACAAACCATACACAATTAGCCTCTACTGAAGATGACAAATTGCCGGTCGCCCATTGCTATAGGAGTACCAGATCTGCACCGATAGTATACCCCTTCAACGACAATATAATTGGTACTCCCCATCCCCTCACTATACAACTCCATCAACGTCTTCGCACAGACCTGAATACCAAAAAGGGGGTTGAATCGGTAATCAATATTGATCGCGAAGGGGTCTGACGAGAATTCCTTGGGGTTATTAATGTCGAAGATCCGGCGGCCTCTCGTGGGATAGGTTCCGAATAGGCCTGCCAGGTGAGCGGTAATTTTAATATCACTCGTGTCGACAGCAATCACTGCCTCCTCAAGCTTCCTAATTCCCTCTTGCCTCTCCCTCTCCTCCGCTTCTCGCTTTTTCATTTCCGCTTCATGCTGCTCCACTAAGGATTTCTTCTCAGCTACAGCCTCTTCGAGCTTCTTCTGAGCTTTCGCTTGCTCCACCGCACGAAGCCGGTTCATCTCATCATCTTTCGCCTTTTTATCCTCCTGCCACTTCCTCTTCTCCTCTTCGAGCTTCTTCTGAGCTTTCGCTTGCTCCGCCACAAGGACCCGGCTCATCTCATCGTGTTTCGCCTTTCTATCTTCCTGCCACTTCCTCTCCTCCTCTTCTCGCTTTTTCATCTCCGTTGCATGCAACTCCGCTAACAATCTTTTTTCAGCTACAGCCTCTGCGAGCTTCATCTGAGCTTTTACTTGCTCCGCCGCAAGGATCTTGTTCATTTCATCATCTTTCGCCTTGATAGCTTCCTGACGTTCTTTCTCGAGAGCTTCTACCTTCTCCGTATACTTCTTCTCTTGGGCGATCAATTCCTCGTTGATGCATTGCCCTGCATTGGTCTCAAGTAGGGTCATTTTTTGCTTAACCATCTGGTCCTGGATATCAAGGGGTTTCGGGTTTTTTAACTTCAGCTTGCAGATGAGCTCCAGTCCGGATTCTCTAGTGCCGTAGAATCTCTCAAGAGCGGCACCCTTGCGAATAAGCCCTCCCCAGAAATCCCCATTTCGGAGCTTATTTTCACGACGCTCCCCATCTACCGGTTTGACGTTGGACCATTGTGCTGTTGTGAGAAACACATTCTCCAGCACTTCCTGACCGCACAAACTTTGGAACATCCTCAGGTTCCTCATGCTAGAACCTTCCATGCGGGTATGGGTGATGGGGTGGAGGTAGATGATACCGGAAAGGAGTTGGCCCTCCTTATAGGTTTTCGAGGTCCAATCGGTAATCTCTTTCAGGACCTCGGTATCGCTTCTCTCCGTATCATTGAAGCCAGGAGTGTCGACCAGTGTGATCCTTTCCCCTGAATACTCAAAAGAGTAAGATTGGACCTCGTTGGTACCTTCTTCCCGTCAGCATTCGAGTCCAACTTCTATAGCAGCGAATTATCCTACAAGAATGAAGATCATCGCTCACTATGACCTCTGAGTTACCAGTGACCTCCCTGATGAAGTAGCTTTTACCTGCGCCTATCACTCATCTTAGCTAATGTATGCAGGCTTCGAATAGGGTTTGAATCCTACCTGTGACTCCCATCAGTGCTATGATAATTTCTCTGCCAGGGCTGACCTTCGGTGGCATTATTGTAGGTAGGTTGGGCGATCGTACGTTAGGATTAGCGCTAGTGGTGTGAGGGCGGAATGGAATTGAATTATCTGGTGGAGGCGTCAGGGGCCCAAGGTGGAAAGAGTCCATGCTGTGATGCTCTAGTAGTGGGTCACCAGGAATCTTTGGGTTGCTAGGTACCGGCATGGCTATATCGGGGGAGTGTACATTAGAGCGAGTTTTTCTGTCGACGGTAGGAGTGCTAGTTTGAGAGCGTGGTAGAGTTGAGCCATCAACTTGGTGCTGGGCTAGTGGATAGAGGTGAGGCTCTGGGTGCCGATAACCAGGTACCAGTGGATAACCAGACATTTGGACATAGCCAGGCATTTGAGGATAGCCAGGCATTTGAGGATAGCCAGGCATTTGGTGATAGCCAGGCATTTGAGGATAGCCAGGAATTTGAGGGTATCCAGGAATTTGAGGGTACGCAGGCATCTGTAGGTTACTAGGCATCTGTGGGTAAGAGGTCATTTGTGGAGCGCAAGGCATTTGTGGATTTCCGGGCATTTGTGGATTTCCAGGAACCTGTGAACTGCCCGGCATTTGTGGATTGCCAGGCATTTGAGGGTGGCTGGGTATTTGAGGGTAGCCAGGCATTTGAGGGTATCCAGGCATTTGTAGGTTACTAGAGATTTGTGGGTAGAGGGTCATTTGGGAGTTGCCGGAAATTTGCGGCTGGCCAGGTATTTGTTGATTGCCGGGGATCTGTGGATTGTGGGGAATTTGCGGATTGCCGGGCGTTTGTGGATTTCCAGGCACCTGTGGATTGCCGGGCATTTGTGGGTTGCCGGGCATTTGTGGGTTGCCGAGAATTTGTAGGTAGCTGAGCATCTGTGAGAAATCAGGTATTTGTGGATCGCCGGGCACCTGTGGGCCGCCAGGCATTTGTGGATTGCCGGGAATTTGTGGGTTGTCAGACATTTGTGAATGGCCAGATAGTAGCATCCCTGAGCCTGGCGATTGGATTCCCGGCGGAGTTTCTTCGACTTCATCGTCTGTATCTGGAGTGTGAGAGCGCGGTGGATGGTATGCTGGCGGTTGAGAATTCATCTCAAGACAATCTAACTATTGAGGTGTCGGATTTTCAGCTTTTATAGGTTCGGCGATACTTCGGTACAATAAGAGGAATAAGTTGAAGTCTTTAAGATTTCACAGAGTCGTCGTAGCAGTAATCCCAGAAGGAGCGCGCCCCTATTAATATCCCAATGATTAGAATTTTAACCCAGCACTCAGGTACTAGTGGTGAGTCGTCGTATCCGAAAAGCCTACAAGATGTCCTGGCGGAAGCTTTGGTTTCTGCAATCGTTCCTGCAAGAGACAGAAACTATACTCATGCGCATTTAGGCCGAAGCCGTCCACCTCTAACCTCTAATTCAGCACTCTAATCTTGTACTCAAGTGCGAAAGTGAAAATCTGGACCCAATCAAAGCAAAAATGCAACCTGACGTGTACTCGAGTATAGGACATCAAGTGAATTTCCAGCCAGTCAAGTGGCAAGTACCACTAAGCTTTCACCACGCCCTTCTCCATCTATTACTTGTTCTCTTATTTTAACCAAGGGGAGTCGGGGTTTCTCTCATAGGATGTGCTGGCTCATGAACACTACCCATCGCCATTCATGCAGTTTAAGCCTAGTTTTACGACCCAACCATCCACTCAAGTGCAATCTAATCGCTGGTCTTTTTTTTTTTCATGGCAAGAAGTCTTTAGCTATACGCGGAGGATTCAAGATATCCAAGGTTTGAATACCAGTACCACCCTGCAGACTTGTGTTGTCAGTGAACACTTGAATTCATTGACACTTTTTGCCAATTCTATATGGCTACGGGTGTCGCAGGGTGATGCAACAGCTAGTAGAGATAGCCTACGGACCACGGTTGCCCAAGAACTTGAGCACAGCGATTTTATACGGTAAACCATAAGAACTCGAGTGTGGCGAGCTCTCCCGAACTGATCGTGCAGTGAACCTGAACCCCTTGGTTGATAGCGTGCTCATAAACTAGGTCAGACGACATAAGCTAGCTGCTACTACTAGAAACTGCTGCATAGCCAAACCACTACCAGGTGAGCTCCTTATACGTAAATACTCACTGTGCCAGGCAGGAGCCGTCGATCCAAACTGCAATATCCTGATCCCTAGGCACAGACCCGAGTACACGCACAAGCCTTTTCGTAAAAGGAATTCAAAGGCAAAAAGTCACTAGCTTCAGACAATAGCGATCACAGATCCAACCGAACATTTGGAGCCACCGCGACGGTGTTTTTTGTGCATATGCATCCTCTCCACCTAGTACTGTACCGTACTCATTCACCTGACTCTTCTCAGCTGCCGCGCTCGAGTATTGAACCCAATACGTGGAGTCTTGGCGTGCGCAGGCACCCATGCCAACACCGTTCTTAGGGCCAGACTAAATATCCATAAGCCGCAGCCAAACACGTACTGACAACAAGTTCCCATGAGAAGAAAACCCCATTGCAACAAAGCAGGCTACGTTATTTCCAAATTACGAATGGGGCCGGGTCGGTGGTACCCAAGAAGCACGGAGTACTTGGGGTAAGCATCGGTCAGACACTCTTCCAAAACGGGCCGGGTATTTAGATGGACTAGTCCAAATTAGGAAATTTGAGTGATCCCTCATGATCGCAATAGGTGAAGGACAAAAGTCAGGCGCACTCGGGAACCTCCTCCTACAGGTACCAGTGGTGTTGCCCCCCCCCCCACAGGGAGGCCCAATACTCAGCTAGTCTACATTATCCCCAGTTTGCCTTTACCATCACTTGCATTTATCCGAATTATAGGAAGCTATCTTGCTGGTATAGTGCCCTCATGGGGCACTGCAGAGTAAATTTACCAGAGATAGAGAGGTGAGCTAGGGGCCAGGATGGAAATTTCGCGATTATCATAACATAGGAGCATAGCTACCCTGACAGAAAACAGGAGGAAAAGGCGCCGAGCCCCGGAATAGCAGTAAGCCCGGCTTACCCTTGTACCAGAGTACGAGTACGGTAGGGTAGTAGGTCCTAGTGACTTGCATAAACAGGTTACGAAAATCCTGCTCGATGATACCCGTACGACTGGGAGCAGAAGTACATAAGTCATATTTGTCTTACAACAACACAATCTTCTCCCATAGATACAGCCCCATCAAATCTCAACCCCGAAGGACCCAATTTACAAGGTAGAAGTAGGTAAGTATCGATGAATATATTTTCCTCTAGTATCACTAATCAAGATAGCGAACCAAACCACCCCTAAGAAGCCACCGAGAAGCAAGAACCCAGCCTGCTCAAAGTTAAGAGGTTAATGAATTCCCAATAAGTGTGCTATGTTAAGCCGTTAAGAAAGTCTCGGCACCCTAGTAGGTGGCCATGAAAAAGACAGTTGTCATCTACCCTTCATCCCCGCCAGCGCTTTTCCTCCAAGGGAACAGAACGTATTCAGCAGACCAGAACTCCGCATACGGTTTACAATCCCCGGAAAAGGGTTACGGCCGCCCCTAAGGCATATTTGGGCAAGGCTAGGCAATCACAACACACGTATACCTTTCTGCTTTCCTAGCGACCCATTACTCGAGTAGTGAATCGATTGTGGTGTCATCGAGTGGTCCAGCCCTAAGGTGTGTTTGCTTCTCTAAGGAGTTCCTCCAATAGCTTATGTTGGGTTGTTCGTCGGAGCATGGTTGCTTAGTCATGGAGCCGTCTTGGCTGTCATTAGCTGCGGGTCTCTCGTGTCTTTTCAGACCTTCTTTCTCCCTCCTCTTTAACACATACAGTATCTTTTCTTCTCGGTAAACTGAATTAATCAAACTAGTCTAAACACGACTCTTATTTGGCCTTTCATTTCTCTCTTACTCTCGCCTTCGGTAAAGCTCCCCTCAGCACTTTCCGTACCCAACTAGCGGCCGTGCAACCACTCTGTTCCATTCATCGCTTCTCGGGTTCTGCTCGCCACCGATCATTTCCAACGGTTTAGTCCACCTCCGGACTTACGTTGAATAGACGACATCATGGATGCATACCCGCTTAAGAATCAGGGTCTATGTTGAATATTATCCTAAGTTCTGTTTTAGGGTTAACCAAGATATAATCCATCCTAACGTACTCAGTCCCATCCCTTCCTAATGGCATTCCGCCCTGCTATCCGAATCTATAGAGTACCGTATTTAGCTCCCTGCCTCCTACAACCCTTTTGGTTTTTGGTCACGACAACGCACCCAGTCCCGACAAGGCATTCGGCTTGCTAGCCTTTTGGATATTAGTTAGCCAATGCATTTGGTCCGTTGGGTACTGTGTCGCTGAGCGGCACACATTCGGCTCCTGGCTGGAAGGACGGAAGAGGTCTATAGAGGGTCGTATATTTCTTCAGCCTATGGGCCTAACTGATGTTAGATTACCTATAGGGCATGCGGTTTCGGCAGTTGCGCGGATATGCGGCTATGCAGCTATTCAGCTAGGAGATATACGGTTATTGGGCATGTGCTTTCTAGTTTGCAGCGATTAGGCACTTCGCAGTGGGTTGCTGTTTTCACATCCTATGCCACTAAGCATAGGATATTGGTTTCATTGTTTTTGATGATGCCTCTTGCCATAGGGTATTAGGTATCGGTTGTTTGGTTTGATAGTTTCTTTCATACCCTATTCCACTAAGCATACGGGAGTTAGCACACTGTTAGGGCAAAGGCTTTAGGGGTGATGGAGGATTATGTTTTGTCAGCTTAGTGGATTCCTTTAGAGTCCGTTAAGTTCCGAGAGTGTTTTATTGTTGTTAGCTAGACTGAGAGATATATCTCTTGGCCTATCCTTAGCTAGAGAGAGGGTATCCAACTAGTCCACCGTTCCCACATCTTCCGCTATTCCACTTTGAGCCTATTGCGATTGCGCTTTTGTTTTTTTCTTCTTTTGTGCTTTCTCTAGGCTCCACCAACTGATCAATCCTCCAATCGATCACTTAATCTATCGCCAGCTACTTCCATGCTACTTTAGCTTCTGTTCCACTTCCTACTATCTGTATATTGCAAACGCCACAACCTACTGCCGACCACCATGCCAATTTCACATATCCTTCCAACAGTCTGTTCCACCGGGCATCCAGTCTTACGAAGGATTCCGTGAGATTTAGTACGACTTTAATGTATGTAGTATTTCTTTTGAATAAAGACATATTTGAACCCACTGCCGATAGCTGCCATCTTTGAGAACATTAAAAGTCCCCAAGGCTTTCTATTGACAGTGTGGTTATGTACTTGCTAGAGTCACCTTCAATATGTATCTATGAGCCGCGATTGGTTGAAAATCTAACGGTTGGAACAAGAGGAGAGTTGGTGAATGACTAACGAGCTTAAATTTGGGAATGGTGAATACCGCAGTGCGAAGGAGATATCGGATGTTCTAGCCTCATAGAAAGTTCACGCAGCTACTCGAAAGAAGAAGTGTAGATAGGGCATACTCTAGCCAAGAGACCCGTAGGAAGGGTCGGAGTATCCTCCATGCTAGATTAAGAGGCGCCATGTTGTATTTGCTAGTAGCGGAGAATTCTGATTCACCTAAAGGCGCACGTATTATAACAATCGTATTATCCAGCACCCAGCAAAGAATAAAGTCACGAGAGCCCTCATGAGAAATAGTGACTAGGGCTCCGGCAGCCAAACGTCGTCGAGCTACTCAACCAACCAACCAATTAGCATTCTCAATTGTTTGTTGTCACTGACCCTAGCCAGTATGGAAATCAGTTTCATGAAAGAATACCCTCACCCACGAGGAGTATCCAAAGCAAGATTTCCAAGCTCGTACTAGCAGACTAAAAGGGCACCGTATGATATCATAAAAACTCCCGAAATCCATTCTCAGATTATCAACTGAAATCGGCCCACCAGCCCGCGATGTTTAGTTGAACAGGTTAACGAATTACCAATACCAGCTAATGAGATCCAACGTGTCCAGTAGGCCGATCCTACACCGTGTTGGGAAAACCCTAATTCTCCTCCGGAGTTCTTGACCCAGAATCCGAGGATTACATCGCTCCCGGAAATGGATGATTTCATGAGCTTTTACGGTACCGTCGTAGCCCCGGTTGTCTGTCATCAGTGATTGTGCAAAGCGAGCAAACAGTGATACCGTAGAGACCTTAACAATTAGTCCATGAGCTATGTAGTCGAAAATTCCCTACTCTGGAAAAGTGCGAAAAATGCAGCAAACGGCGAACTGCTCCAACCCGGCGAGGTAAAAAAAACAAAAATGCGCCAAACCATACCCGAAGAGACAAACCCAATGACGCAAGTCCTCGGTCAAATTATATGAGCTCCTACTACACTCGTACTGAGAAAGAAAATTCGAGTTAATAAAGAGTCGGCACCCCCGGTGATATCCAACTCGAAAGTATATGGCACAATCCCCAATGATTCCTTACCCCAGCTTTAGGGAAAGGCGTAGATGCCAACATTTCAAACTCTCATCCTTCATTAATATCACCCAGAATAAAGATATCAACCGATAGGTTACAATTAACTTTCACCCAGCCACTTGCCCAGAGTGTAAATACTTTCTCAGAAGGAGCGTACTTGAGTACAAAACAAGAGCCCGGCAGCTTGAATGTGAACCTATCATAGCAGATCGCAAGGCACAGTACCCCATTAAACTTCTCCCACTCCCCGAGAGCTCCTCCAACCGTAGCATTTACTGACATTGAAATGAAATTGAAAGAACAGTAGGAAGGAGGCAATCTCATGCGCTGCAGGGGTTTTGCCAATAGATCTAGAAAAAGGAAATCCTCCTGTTCTTCTACAAGCCCCACTCCTCCTTCGCCCTCCCCGTCAATACCCTAATGCGCCTTCTACCCCCTTCCCCCCCCATCTTCCAATTGAAAGACACTCGATCAATGCACATAACGTAGCACCAACTTTGTATCTCACGAATTATCCAAAACTAACCCCTACTAAAGCTAACAAAGTACCAGTTGCCTCTTTTAATAGGAGTACCAGATTTACACACATAGCGTACCCTGTCAGAAAAAATGTAATTAGTCGAACCCATCCCCTCATCAAACAACTCCATAAATGTCTTTGCAGGAACCTCAATGCCATAAAAAGACCGAGCTTCGTACCGGATTTCGACCGTGAAGGTATTCGACTCAAATTCCTCATGGCTATCAATGTCGAAGACTGAGGAGCCCCCAGTTGAATAACCTCTGAGCCAAGTCAAGACATGGGCGCCAACCGAAATATCCTTAGCAGCGACAACAATCATGCTTCTCACCCAACCTCATTTCCCCCTGACTCTCCCTCTTCTCTACTTCTCTCTTTTTTGCCTCCACTGAAAGGTCCTCCTTCACTTCACGATTCCTGACCTGTATTTCTTCTCACCTCTCCCTCTCCTCTGCTTCTCATCCTCATTTCTTCATCTTTCGCCCTTATAACTTCCCGAAGTTGCTTTTCTTGGAATTCGACCTGCTCCTTAAACTTCTTCCCTAGGGCAATCAATTCCTCGTTGATGCATTTTCCTGCATTAGTCTCAGGTAGGGTCATATGGTGCTTGACAATCTGATCCTGGATATCGAGGAGTTTCCGTGTGTTCCACATCAACCTGTGGATAAGCTCTAATCCGGATTTTCTAGTGCCGAGGAATCTCTGAAGAGAGGCGCCCTTGCTAATAAGCCTTCCCCACAAACCCTCATCTCGGAGGTTATCTTCCCGAGCCTGCCCCTCTACCGGATCAACGCCCGACCACTGCGTCGTTGTGAGAAACACGTTCTCCAGTACTTCCTGACCGCACAAACTTTGGAACATCCAAAGGTTCCTCATGGCAGAACCTTCCACGCGGGTATGGGTGATGGGGTGAAGGTAGATGATACCGGAGAGGAGTTGGCCCTCTCCGTAGGTCGCCGAGGTCCAATCAGCGATCTCTTCCAGGACCTCCGCATCGCTTCTCTCCGTATCACCGAAGCCAGGGGTGTCAACTAGTGTGATTTTTGCCCCCGCATACTCAAAGGAGTAAGGTTGGACCCTGTTGGTACCTTCTTTCCATTAGTATTTGAGCCCAACTACAGCAGGGGACTATCTCACAAGAATAGATACCATTGCTCACCTTAACCTCCGGGTTACCAGTGACCTCCCTGATGAAGTGGCTTTTACCTGCTCCTATCACTTATCTTAGCCGATGTACGCAAGTTTCGAATAGACTTTAGATTTACCTGTCACTCCCACTAGTGCTATGATGATTTCCGTTCCAGAGCTGAACTCCGGCGCCATTGTGTGGGCTGATTGACCTAGCCTTTGAGGTGAGTATGAGCGGTATCCAGTGGTGCTCACGGGAGGCGCTGCGGAGATATCCGCGTGGTTTTGTCTATGAGTAGCGAGATAGCTAGGTCTCGATGGGGTATTGGGTAGTTCCGGCAACAGAGGTATTTGTTGATCGCCGGATTGTGGTTGGCCCTAGTGTTGCAAGCGGTTCCTGAGAGGGAGCCCCATAATTGATCGCACCCTTTGCGTAAATTTTGGACTAGAAACTCGGTTCTTTTTGCTACCCTTAGGCCTATTATCCATGGTAGGAGGGTGGTGAGCCGTATCCCGATTGCTGAGAAATTGTACCAAGACAATCTGGCTGTTCCAGTGGCGAAATTGTGCTTTTGCAGGCTACGATCGGCTTTGGCCCAATAGGGGGAGTAAGTTGAAAGCTTCAAAATCAGAGGATGCCGTTGCAGTAGTTATCCCGGGAGGATGGAGCGGACCTTGATTAGTGTGCAAATGTGCTAGTCCGGGTTGTGGTGGATGAAGAATTTGATGTACTCGTAATGTCCTGACGTTTGTGAACACAACTGCTATTGCATAACGCCAAAATTCAGCTTTTTTGCGCGGATCTTGGCATCATGCAATAGCAGTCGTGTTCACAAACGTCAGGACATTACGAGTACTCGAGTATGGTGGGGACCATCGCCCGGACCACAGACAACCAGCTTTTAAAAATGTAATCTATCTAATAGGGTTAGGGGCATCTTATGAGATACTCCAATACCGCATTATCTGGTTAAGCTCGTTTTCACGCAAAGAGGTCGAAAGAAATGTGGCGAAATACACGAGCTTCTTTGAGCAGAGAGGAGCCTTCAGGGGTAAGATTTTCACAAATATTTGCCACACCTTATTCTGACCTCTTAGCGCGAAAACGAGCTCCATTCCAGGTCTGAGGTTAAGTTAAGTCATAACCCGGCGAAGGTTGTGGTTAAAGTTATGTAACAGATGAGTGGTTAGAAATTTCGCAGCCAGTCTACAATGTGAGTAACTGCAAGAGGTCAGGTTCAGCTAACTATTAGATGTCATGCATATGCAATCATTAACACCTTATTGCGCTGCTCTAATAAGGTAATATAATTCACTCGCAATACTCCAAGAAAATCAATCAAAAATGGGAGTTAATAAAAAAAACAAAAAGAGAAGAAACATAAGTATTGAACTGTCAGGATCACAAAATACATTGAATTCAACACTAAAACATCGACTACCGCCAAGCGCAGTGGATGGCGTGAAACAATTCACGAGAATCCCCACACTCATGGTACCGCAAAAACGCGAAAAATAGAAAAATGATCAGTACTAAAGTGAGAAGGAAAAAAAGCGATTCTAAAATAGAGCCAAGGGCAGGGGTGGGGACGGATGTGGCCGAGCGCAATTGATCCGGTTGGGGATGTTTGAATGGTAGAGGTAGTTTCTGAGGAGGCCCAGATGGGACAGAATCAGAGATAGGTGCGCCAAGTAGAGGATTATCCACTGTACACAAAGTAACACCGTCCATTGCAATGAGCCGATGGTTTACTTCCTCGTGGGAAGCAATCTCACCAGTGGCAGAAGCCAACATTCGATCAGTTTCCGACGATTCGCAACTAGAGCCCCTAGCTTCCGACAATAACCTCACTTCATCCTCTGGCCCCATCACGGCGGCATGCGGCAAGAGCGTTTGGCCACCGTTATCCGATACGTTGGGATTGACACCGCCGTGCTCCGGAAGCAGCTTCACTACACCTTCACGTCCTCCCGAAGCAGCAAATGATACGGGTGTTTGGCCATTGCCATCCCGTGAGCCGGGATCGACATCACCGCGTTCCAGAAGTAACTCCACTACACCTTCATGTCCCCTCGAGACAGCAAATGATAGGGGTGTTCGGCCGCTTCGATCCGGTGAATTAGAATTAACTTCATCGCGTTCCAGAAGCAACTTCACTACACCTTCGTATCCTCTCAAGGCAGCAAATAATAGCGGTGTTCGGCCATAGTAATCCCGTGAGTCGGGATCGACATCATCTCGTTCCAGAAGTAACTTCACTACGCCTTCATTTCCCCCCCAGACAGCAGATGATAGTGGTGTTCCACCACTATCGTCCTGTGAGTCAGGATTGACATCATCGCGTTCCAGAAGCAACTTCACTACACCTTCATGCCCTCCCAAGGAAGCAAGTGATAGGGGTGTTCGGCCGCTGTGATCGGGTGAATCGGGATTGACTTCATGACGTTCCAGAAGTAACTTCACTATGCCCCCAGATCCTGCCCAGGCAGCAAATAATAGGGGTGTTCGGCCGCTTCGATCCGGTGAATTAGAATTAACTTCATCGTGTTCCAGAAATAACTTCACTATACCTTCATATCCTCTCAGGGCAGCAAATAATAGCGGCGTTCGGCCATAGTAATCCCGTGGGTCGGGATCGACATCATCTCGTTCCAGAAGTAACTTCACTACGCCTTCATTTCCCCCCCAGACAGCAGATGATAGTAGTGTTCCACCACTATCGTCCCGTGAGTTGGGATTGACACCATCGCGTTTCAGAAGTAACTTCACTATATTTTCATGCCCTCCCAAGGCAGCAAGTGATAAGGGTGTTCCACCGCTATCGTCCCGTGAGTTGATATTGACATCATCGCGTTCCAGAAGTAGCTTCACTACACCTTCATGCCCTCCCGAGGCAGCAAGTGATAGGGGTGTACGGTGATTGCTATCGGGCAAATCGGGGTTGATATCCCTGCGCTCGAGGAGCAGTCCCACTAATCCTTTATCTCCGACCCAGGCAGCGAATAATAGAAACGCTCGGCCATTGTTGTTGCGCCATAAGTTACCATCCCTGCATTCCAGAAGAAGCTCTACACCCCACACCCCCGAAACGGGAGCAAACGACAGGGGTACTCGGCTACCACTACCCGGTGAATCAGGGTTGATACTCCCGCGTTCCCGAAGTAGCCTCCCTACACCCTCATCCTGCAAAATGATAGCATATGATAGCGGTGTTAGACCATGGCTATCTAACGAATTAGGATTAACATCCCCACGTCCCAGAAGTAGTTTCACTACATCTTCACGCCCCCCAAAGGCAGCAAATGACAAGGGTGTTCGGCCATTGCTATCCGAAGTATCGGGATTGACATCCCTATGCCCCAGAAGAACCTTCACTGTACCCCCAGCCCCGGAAATAGCAGCATATGATAGAGGCGTCCGACCGTCGCTATCCGATAAATCGGGATCGACATCTCGGTGGCCCAGAAGCAGCTTCACTACACCTTCATGTCCTCCAAAGGCAGCAAATGACAAGGGTGTTCGGCCATTGCTATCCAGGGAATTGGGATTGACATCCCCGCATCCCAGAAGTAACTTCACAGCACCTTCATTCCCCAACTCTGCAGCCAACGAGAATACGGTGCGACCGTCCCTAATAACTCCGTCGGGTCTGATATCTGCCTGCCCTAGAAGTAACTCCACCATCCTATCATTTCCATACCTTACAGCCCACATCAATGGCGTGTCGCCCCTAGAATCCCGTCCATTCACAGCCCATTTTTTCTTCTCCAGCATGGCAATCGCAATTTCTGTGATCCCCCAAAATGCGATGCAGTGTAGTCCGCCTATTCCACGAATGTCCCGGTCAAAGTACCGTTCGCGTATCCTCTCTCGCCAGAAAATAGCAGCAGATACATGGTTCTCGTATCCGTCAAGCAGTCGCGATGCCCCAGATATCACCTGCTCAGTCACCTCCCTGCTTGCATGGGTCCCCCAGAAACGTGTAGCGTACTTAAGAAACGGTGATTCCACCTGGACTGAGGGAGAGTTCAAATAGGTGAGGCAGATTTCGGCTATCATCGATTGAGGAGTTTCAAATATGGTGGGGCTCGCCCCAAAATACTCATGAAGTGTGAAATGCAGGAGGCGCACCGCGGACGCATTTTCGTCGCTCGTGACAAGTCCCAAAGTGCAGCCCAGTACAGTCCTTACCGAAGGTATGTTGTCGATAGTAAACCCTTCCGCCCCTAGGCCTACCCCCAGTGCATGGCACAACTCCGCCCACTGCAAAGGCCACTCACAACGGGAAACCCACATCAGAGCCGCCATTCCAAGCTTTGATTTGTCTCCATCCTGCTGTCTTATCCGTTCTAATGTCGTGTTGTATGCATCCTGTAAGCCAAGTCCGTTGGCCATTCTATCCAGTGCTTGTCTCTTCTGGCGAATGGTCGTCGCTGCGAGGATTGCGTCCATACCGAGACAAACAAGAAGAAATCTAGAGATTGCTGTTAGCCCAGTCTGTGGAATTCACATCTCACGTTAATACATACATTCCCGATACCCTTTTTGGTATAAGTCTCATTATATCTGCTCGCAACTCTCCGTCTATCGTACTCTTGTCTAGGCCTTCCTTCAACCTCTCCTCAATATATCTTCCTATATCCTCCGAAGTTGGTTCTATTGCAACCAGATCGACCCCCCTGGGAAAATAATCCTCCACTTCCGCTCTGATCTGAGGCCTTCCGGTAAGAAATAGCCGAGCGCTTGGGCACTCCCGAACAACACGCTGCAGAGAGTTCCAGAGTTGAGCCCGCTGCTTTGTAGGGAACTCATCCAGGGCATCAATACAGATAAGGGCCCGCTTCAAACTTAACAGAGACTTGGTGAGCATATCGAGAATCTCAGGAAGCCGGAGCCCGCATCCGTCAGCCTGCTTCTTTGCGCGCTGAAATGCCTGCCGTATCTCATCCGGGATTTCTGCCAATGCTCCGACAACCTGCCTCAACACTGATCCCAATACAGCACTCGTAGATTGCATATTGCGAGTGCCGAAATCGCAGTACACATAAGCGACGGCCATGCGGTCCCCATCAATCCCATTAAGAAGTGTATCAATTACAAGAGAGCTGTACTGCTTTTTTAGCACCGCACTGAATCGGGGGGCTACAGTAGTTCATACCTGATATACGTCTTGCCAGCCCCCGGATGTCCATAACAGAATAATACAGGCTTTGCCTTCCCATCCTCTAATGTACGCCATGTAGAAAAGCTTTGGTTGCAAAGTAGCCAGTCTCCCACCCCCCCCCCACCCGCGAATCACGAACAGCTTGGTGTCTCTCCCGAGATGCAAACGGAGATATCCACTCTAGAA
>Ga0307507_10003583_pt1 | contig 29613 bp, 10 predicted proteins | sample 7_EM_MG_FD_207223 | JGI IMG/M metagenome (GOLD analysis project Ga0307507, IMG submission 207223) | Populus trichocarpa ectomycorrhiza microbial communities from riparian zone in the Pacific Northwest, United States - 7_EM | ecosystem: Host-associated > Plants > Roots > Unclassified | place... | reverse complement strand
ACTTAATCGGACGCCTAGTAGAAGACTTAGGTGGAAAACACCTTTTAAGAAAATCCAGTTAGCAATAGGTATAACACCACTAAAACCTAATATAGGACACCTATAAGTCTATAGCTGTAGGGCCTATTCTCTTAAATATAATATTCCATGCCTAAACAAGCTCGCGCTAAGGGCCTATATAGGATATCTGGTAGGGTATAATTCAACAAATATCTTCCGAATCTACATTCTAAGTCAGAAGAAGGTCATTAGAATAAGAGATATAAAGTTTAATAAGCAGTTGCTCTATAATAACTCATAGCTAGATCTTGCAAATGTACTCCAAGTAAGGACTAACTAAATGTTGGAAATTATTAATATCCGTTAAATAGAGAATCTCTAAGATGAATTAGAATCGTTGTTTAATAAAAGCAATAAGACTCTAGACGAGATTCGAGTTAACACTAAAGGAAGATAATAGGTAGATTCTAGTAGAAATCAAAAGGAGCCTAATACTAAAAGTAGTAAGCAATAAGATTTAAGCTCTAAAGATAACTTAGCTCTAGGGCTTTCTACCCTAGATAAAATGCCAGAACCTAACTTACCAGAGCCTCTACCACCGTCCTTAAAGACCTTAGTAAAGAAGCCGCACTATATTATGGTTCCAACTAATAAATCTAAGCCAGAGAAGAAGATTAATGGCAATATAGGAGAGCAAAATATAGTTAAAGAAAAGAGACTTAAAGGTTAATTAAAAACCTACGCAGGTTTTTTTACTAATATTACCAATAACTAAAGCCTTTAAGCTCAAAGATTAGCCTTTAATATAGGGCTTACCTTTTATAAAAAGCTGCACTATAATTAGCTCCCACCGCCGCCTAAAAATTGGAAGGAGCTTTAAAGACATTAATATAAGGAAGAGTTTGTGGCTGCTACCAAAAAGGAATACGCGGACCTTTAAAATTGAGAAATGTTTTAAGTCGTTAACAAGACAATCCATATTAAAACTATGCCTATTATCTGGGTATTTACCTATAAGACTAATAATAATAGATATCTAACAAGGTTTAAGGCTTGTCTTTATATAAGAGGTGACTTATAAGAGTTAGTTTATAAGGATATATATACCGCAACTCTAGCAGCAAAATCGTTTAGAGCCTTAATGGCGATTGTTACAGTATTTGACCTAAACTACTGGCAGGGCAACGCCGTTAACGCGTTTGCAAACAGCGAGATTAATAAGGTTATATATATTAAGTATCTAGATAGATTTATAATTAAGGGCAAGTGCCTACTACTTTAACAAGCGCTCTATAGATTGCGACGATTACCTCTACTATAGTATAGCAACTTAACTATAACACTAAAAAAGGAAGGCTTAAAGCTAGTAGCGGAGGAGCCTTGCCTATATTACAATAATTAGCTGATAGTCTTTTTTTATGTTAACGACATTACAGCTGCCTATAGGAAGAAGGACCTACTTAAGCTTAAAACGTTCAAGGAGCACCTTATAAAAAGGTATAAAATAAAGGACTTAGGTAACCTTACCTAGTTCCTAGGGATTCAAATTATTTACAACTAAAAGAATAGGAAGATTTAGCTTAGCTAGGACTCCTATATTAACAAGATCGCGATAAGCTTTAAAGTTAAAGATTATTATAAGGTATACACACCTATAGGAATTAAGGAGCTTAACCTAAATCTAGAATAGGCCTTAAAGTAGGACACCTATCTGTACCAGAGGAAGGTTGGATTAATACTCTATATAGCAAATATCACCCATCTAGATGTGGCAAAAACGGCAAGCAAGCTATTGGAATTCTTATAAAATCCATTACTAATATACAATGGAGCTGTTATAAGGGCAATTACCTATCTCTATTAATTAAAAACCCTTACAATTAAGTTCTTAAAGGAGAACATAATAAACCAAATCTTTATAAGGGTAAGTGATGTATTATTTAGAGACAATCTAGTTAATAGGAAGAGCACAGAAGGCTACCTATTTACCTTATTTAGAGGACCAATTAACTGGCAATTAACTAAGCAAAAATCAGTAACAAAATTAAGCATAGAGGTAGAGCTCCTAGCTCTGTCGCATACAGCTACCAAGTTAATTTGGTGGCAGCGATTCTTTAAAGAAGTTAGATTTAACACTAATAAAAAGCAAGTAATCTACTATAATAATATACAGACAATATAACTCCTTACTAAAAGCGACGCTGAGCTTAACACCAAGCTCCAATATATTAATATCTATCACCACTAGCTCCGCCAGAAAGTCTATAAAGGAAGGATTAATATTAAATAGGTCCCTACTGTAGATATAACAGTAGACGGCTTAACAAAGGCTCTGCCTTATTAAAAGTATAAGACGTTCGTTTAATAATTAAACCTCATTAATATTAAGGATCTAATTTAATTCAATTTAGATAATATTTAGGCAAGGTAACTCTATAGGGGATTTCTTAAAACTTAACACTAAATTAATATTATAACTTTTTACAACAGCCTAGAAGGCTCTATATAGCTAGGGGGGTATATCGAACTAGATTATATTTCCTTACTACTATCTTAATACTGGCTTTAAGTCTAGAACCCTATGTCTTAATACCCTACTTTTTACCTCGTATGTCTTATTAAATGTCTTATTAAATGTCTAAATACTTGTTTCCATTACCAAATAATAACGTAGTTATTATTCTATTTATAACCTATTTATTACCTATCTAGTGTATATATAGAGGCTCTAAAGCCCTTTTTAATAGACAGAGTTCTTATACCTGGTTGTCCGTTTAACACCTATAGTTGGCTTTAAGCGTATAGAGCTTTTTCTTCTCCTCCTTATCTAGCTCTACGAGCTTCGTTATCCCCCAGCTATTAGCATTCTTGGGTAAGGCTTAAATAGGTTCTTTAAGCTTTAGCAATTTAGTCTTAGGTGTTAATGGGTTAACATACTCCTAGAGACAATTATTATTTGCTTTTAACTTAATTACCTTAATCCATTTGTCCCAATTATTTGGGCTTACAAGGATTACGGATAATATAATAACGGGTTTAGTTTCTTGTTAAGAATTTATTATCATAGTTGTCTATAACTAGGATAATAATTAATTGGAATAAAGGCTTTAGAATTAAAGATAATTTAGTAGATAGACTGGGCTTATAACTGTTAAACGGACAACCAGGTATAAGAACTCTGTCTATTAAAGAGGGCTCTAGAGCCTCTATATATACACCAGATAGGTAACAAATAGGTTGCAAATAGAATGACGACTACGTTGTTATTCGGTAATGGAAACAAGTATTTAGACATTCGATGAGACATTCGATGAGACATACGAGGTAAGGAGCGGGGTATTGAGACATAGGGTTCTAGACTTGAAGCCAGTATCAAGATAGTAGTAAGGAAATACGATCCAGTTCGACAAATTGAAAACGAATGACAATAAGGCCTTTTTCAATAGTTTCTTACACATGAAGCGGCTTTCCACTTTAACAGCAACCGTGAATATAGCAGCACGCGATAAAGCGGTATTTGTCTGCTACAATGCTACCAACTACTTCCATCTCTGGAACCGAGGCTGGGTTTGTCTCTGAAAAAAGTAGATCGTACCTTTATTTATCTCGACACTCTCTAGAAAGTCTCCGCATTTAGGCGGGGAGGTGGCCTTCATCGGAGTGAGAAAAACCCCTCAATGCTGTCCTGCATCCGTTGGTTTTGCCTCGGGGGATATCTGCTGTGAAAAATTCCTCCTTAAGCGGAGAATATCTGAAACCAGATACAAGCTTCCAGCCACTACCATATGGCTCTCTTTCGCTATTTTTGCGGCTGATACTAGAGCTGCTAAAACATCATCTCCGTAATGGTTGCCTTGCTCAATTTTAGCAATCCCGTGAGCAGCCTTGAGAAGGTCCGCAGAAGACATCGGCCGAACCCATGGCATGCTATCGACGGGCCCAAATTCTACAGTGACCACGTTGTCACCATCAGCAATCAACGGGGTCAAAATCTCTGTAACGGCTTTGCCATTAGACATTGCCAAAACCCAAGTAATTTTGGTCGTCTTTTCGTTCGACCGGTTTGTGCGAACTCTCTCGTTGACATATCTACCAAGAATTCGAGCTGAGTCAGCATTATGAGCACCGTCGAGGAGGATCGATTCGGAGCAACCAGTGATCGGTTCGAGATGTAATTTTTGTAAACGGCCGGGCCAGTTCTGCTGCTTTAAAGCGGACATGATGCCATGTACGTCTAGGGCAGGGCGTCGTAAGGATTCCAAAGCTAGGCAGATCGCAAGATAAGCACATGCAGTATTGACTTGCTGATGAAGTGGGAGATTGCCTACGTTATCTCGCCATCCTTTGAATTTTTCTATTTCTTCAGGCAATTTGTCTCCATATAGTAGTGGGCCAGCTCCCACCTCTTTCGCAACGGTCTCGATGACCTTTTTCACAGTTGGCTCATTGGTGTGGTCTATTACACAAGGGACGCCTGGCTTCAAGATTCCCGCCTTCTCTCTTGCAATTTCATCTGTAGTGTTTCCTAACCATGCCTGATGGTCTAGACTGATTTTTGAGATGATAGTGACTAGAGGCGATTGGAGGACGTTGGTGGCATCGAGTCGCCCGCCCATGCCAACCTCAACAACGCCTACTTCAATCTCCTCTCGTGTGAAGATTTCGAATGCAGTGGCGGTAAGAACCTCAAACTCAGACGCTTTGATTCCTTCTGTCGTATTATACTTGAGGACCTGGTCTTCTACTTCGCGGAATAGATTCTGCTTAATTGGAACGTCGTTGATGGCAATGCAATCCCACCTTCAAAAGCCAACATGCACCACTCGTTAGCTACTAGTCAAAAAGTGGAAATGTCGCAGAGAAGATGCAAGTGAGGGAATACCTGTCGATCAGGTGAGGAGACGTGAAGCGCCCACACCGCACCTTCGACTGGAGCAGCATTGCAGATGCAGCAGCGCATATTGAGCCTTTTCCATTAGTGCCTGCAACATGAATCGCTTTCCACGGCAACGGCGTGTGTTTGAGGAGGAGGCTGATCCGCTCAAGACCGGGCTGAATCATCGCGACCGTGAGAGATTCCCGGAACTCTAGAGAGAGCATTGGCCTTAGTGTTGCTAGGCAAACGGAGTGCACATGCGAGTTTTGAAACGGAGAGTCAGAGTCTCCGTCGGCCTCCGTGCATGTACCTGCAGCTGTAAGAACGGGCGGTGAGTCAGAACAACGGCTGGATGGCGGGCGAGCGAGATTCGCAGATGTCCTGCAGCAGAGTAGCCTAAAAGGTAGATCGGGGGTTCGGGATGGTCAGAATAATCGCTGCCCGCTCACCCGAATCTTCAACCTCCAGCCCTGGACACTTGACGCCAAACCGCGGGACTTTACCAGAGGGAAATCACTCGCGATACTAAAGCGTGAACCGGCCTCGTCCATTTATCTTTTTGTCATATCACCCCAAAGGCTCACTTTGCGTGTTTTCAGCGTATTGAAAGGCTGGACGAGCAGTGCCCCATTGTGGCGGCTACACTGGGCAGATCTTAGTTCGCTTACGGGTTGCAGGGCAGCCTTGTGACGGGCACCTGGGGTCAATCTTTCGCCTCCCTCCTCAACTTCTTCCTCAGGCCTCCACTCCCTCCATCGCCAACCCGACCACAACAAACCCCTCCACTCATCCCCATTTTCATCCGAATTTTGCTCCCAGACTCTTCCTTCTTGGTTACAGCTGTGAATATCCTCTCTTTCGCAGTTTTTACCCCCAAAAATGGGCCTTCCGTAAGCTTTCCTTCTATCAGCGTGCTTGTTTGCTTTGCGCGGCCGCTTCGCGCTTCAGCCTCGCCTCTATCAAGATCCGCGCATCATTAACTAACAACATCGCATTCAGAGTTTGGCGTGCTCCGTCGCCCGAGGAGTCTAAAGATGCTATCAAGGTTGATTTAACTGCGTCGTCGCGTTCAACCATCCGCCGTCGGGTGCGTTCTCCGGTCATACCCCGTCGCGCCCGAAGATCTGGCAACGCACATGCGCCACCCAGTGGCACTTCGCAACGCCCCCCCAGGCGAGGCGAGTTTGGTTTCCGGACACCGCCTGCATTCGACTTCGAGTACAGTGACCGCCGCCCCAACCCTATTGAGCGGGATGCTCCTCTCCCTCCAGTCCCTGAGTCTAGGAACTATACTCGGGGCGCAAATGAGATATCTACCCCGAGAAACTCACATCACTTCCGGGACTATGAGCGGTCTCCACGGTATTTCGGGCTCGGTGATGAACCGAATCCTTTCTCTCGACCTCCGCCCGAACTGGAAGATGCGCTCTACCATCGTGCACCGCGGCCTCCACGAGCATACGGCGAACTTCCAGCATATACCCCAAATTTTGCACCAGCAGGATATGCAGGATCGCGACATGTGCCAGCTGCGGAAATGCTGGAGACGAACACGATCAGGTTCCAATCGAGAAGGCCACCAATGAGGCCTCACTCGAGAGACGGAGAAAGAGAAGCTCCTCTGCATCTAAGAAACGAGATTATCATCGTTGAAGATGGAGAGGAAGATGAACATGAGCATGTTGCTTTTGGATTTCCACCACTTCGCCGCATGGGTCGCCGTACTATTGCGGACGGACCGCTTCCCTCAAGTTCTCTTCGAGAGTCATGGAGTCCAGCCAGCACCGTTGATGGCTTAGGTGACCGAGATCGCAGCTTCAGCCCGGTCGATGACCACTGGGACACTATGCTCAGCACTGTTGCTCCAGATCCTCATCTTCCCAGTGCTGACTCCTCTTTTACCTCAGCGGCTGCTTCTGCATCCTTCTCAAACTCTCATCCGAGCTCTCGTTCGGGAAGCTCAAACTCCAACTCAGCATCCTCCTCGCGTACTCATTTGACTATACCATCGCGAAACTCCCCGGATGAGGTCATCGCTCGGGTTTGCGACACTTCAGATGAAGACACGGCCTCGGACACGGAACCCGAGGACATTGAAGTTCGCGAAATTAGCGCCCCTCGACATGCATCGTCCCGCAATGCCCCATACCTTGCTGATGAACCACCGTCCCGGAACCCATATCGTTATTCCCGCGACCTGCGCAATCGTTCTCGCGATGCCAGTCGCTTCGTCCGTAATTTCTATTCATTCACTTCGCGTGCTGGTCCGCGCGAAGATAGCCTACCCAATCACTCATTTGATGATGACATCTCTCTTGGCGACAGAGATGTAGAAGACGACGCACATATTCAGGACCCAGAGCTAGAGCAGATGAGATCGATACTGGAGCGGTTGGCCCGCAGAGACGACATCCCAGAGGAATTCTGGATCTCTGCAGGCCTGACACCACCGCTGGCTGAGCGCGTGGAGAGATTGCAGCGCGAGAGACTATGAGGAGGTTGACTAATAAATCTTTCTAATATATGGGATGAGTGTACGATCTGGCTCAGGCTGGCTGGCTGGCTGACTGAGGCCTATGATATCTTTTTGACACTTACTATGTCTCTTGTACGATCACCCGCATTGTGCTGTGGATTCATCGTATATTTTCTTGGGCCTGTTTTCTTATTTGAATACGGCTTATTTTTTTTGGCTGTTTCCTTCTACCGATGTCAGATTTCAGGAGTTGATTGATGGCCTGCCAGTATGCGATGGCACTTTCATCTTTTTCACTTTTTGTTTATCTTCCCTGGCTGGGCGGACGCAGGGGTACTGGTGTTTGAACTGGAGTTCGCTTCGCGCTGTCTTCTAGTCGCTTTGATAGGAGTGCGGAAAAGCCATGGGTATCTGAGGCAAAGATTTTACGGTCACACACATTTGAGTCGTGTATTCTAGAGGCTTTGCGTTCCTGGTCTAGATACTAGACTGAGTGGCGCAACGAATAAAAAGCTTCTTGAGCTTGATATTGCTTGATGTGTTTAATGACTGCGTTGTGGTGAATAAAATTAACGGTTATCCCAATAGATATGGCCCGTGCGCGAACACCAAAATATGAATTAGTCTCCACCATGGAATCTATATAGCTTCGCACCGCTCTGCAAAGGACCTTGTTAGCGGGAACACCTTAACTTTGGTCTAATTACGATTAACTCAATAATATAGCATATTTAAGATTTATTATAATAATCTGGGGCCTTATATTAATGTACAGGCGAAACTCCTTAGTATAATATAGGTTTTGGTGCCAAATATATTATAATACTAATGGTATTATTATATCAAGAGTCACGTGTAGGGTAAATAAGCAGTAAAACTTTAATAAAAGTGGATCTTAAAGCCTAAAGGGTATAGGTTCTCCTCCTTATAGGCTAGATATACCCCCTTCTTATATAACTAGTTATAGCGGTATTGGTAATAGAGCAACAATATCGTTAAAAGTCAGATTATCGTTAGTTATACCAAAAAAGGCTTAATTAGGGCGTGTATATTATAATCCCTTTATACAGCAGAAGTTACTTTTCGTATTAAGCGCTTTTAGCGCTTTTACTTAGGTTAGTATACTACGGGCACCCTAGTTAGCGCGATTTTATAAGTAAGCCCTACTAAAATATATTAATATTATAATACCAATAAAATACTATAGAAGGCCACTACTAAAAATACTAATATATATATATATTATTGTTTATTGCTTAACGTCCAATTTAGATCCCTATTGGGCCCACGCGGACTACTCCTTATATATATATAGGGAGAAAACTCTATTTAAGAAAACCCTATAATCCATCTCCCCGCCTTTTGGGACTCGCTTATAGGTCGCCTACGAGTTACCTATAGTGCTCTTCTACCTTACTTTTTAACCTCCTTAGGAATCACTGCTGCCGTAACAAGCCTACGGATATACTAGTATCGCAAACTTTACTTTACTACTGTAGAGTTATTAGGGGGCGCCTGTTACTCGCCCCATTGCCTTCTATTACTATTTCCTTTACAACCCAGAACCGGTCTAGTATATTTTGGCTAATAAGCCACTAGGTAACCGCCTTAAGACCCTTTTATATTAAGAGTAGTATATTATAGTTCTCTATGCTAGCTACTAAGAGTATTACTTCTTAGTTAGTGTATAAGGGGCATAACAGTATTACATGTTTTGGTGTCTGTTTTGGCTAGCTATATTTATATCTTAGGCTACCTACTAGGATACCCACCTAGTAGAGCCAATCTTTTAGTCCTATTATTCCTATTCTTAAAAGTATTGCTATTATATTTTCTGCCTTTATTAGGCCTTCTTAGAGCCTTTAGGTGTTTACCCCCTATAGTATTAACTATACTATAACTTAGGTTCCTCTTACCTAAGTTAGCCTCTATATATTTAACTCCTATATACCTTTCTAGTATAAGGGAACGTTCGGTTGCAACTTCAGATTGAATCTGGAGGCTCCAGAACAGAACCGATCTAAAGCTCAAATCTGATTCTGACGCGATCGTTCAGTCAATCTGACGACTTTCTGATCTGAAGCTCCTCTAGATCGGTAAGCGCGTCAAACCCACAAGCTATACCGTATATAGAATCTGAACTAAGGCCTTGGCGTTAGTTTAAATCTGGAGCTTAAAGCTCCTTCTTTAAATTCCAGATTGAATCTAAAGCTTCGCCCGATCAACGACTCCTTATAATATGGCGTCTCTGCCCACCCCAACCGCGACACTGCTGCAGTCACAACTGCACATATTTTACGACGCCCTTATTCTGACTTTTATAATCGCAATAATACTCCTTCCGCGTGGCATCCGTACTCAGCATACTGATATGTAGCGAGGCATGAGGTAGACAATGCAATTACTCTATAGCCATAAGGCACAACTTCTAAGCGTCACCCAGATAAAGCCTAAGGTGTTTAAGAAGCTCCTCAATTGGCTACAGGAGTACGGTGGCCTTAAGGATATAAAGCTTCTATCAGCGGCTAAGAAGCTCATAATATTCCTAATAATATTTAGTAATAATACATTGTATAGGTTACTAAGTGAGATAACTTAACACTCCTCAGCAACGATCCACTAGTAAGTATTTAGCGACTAGCTTAAACTTCTTATTTTAATTTACTGCCTTATAGAGCCGTATATAAAGTTCTTCCTAGCCTTCTAAAGTTATATAAGGAAGTTGTTTAACTTCCTTAAAACGTTACCCTAGATAAGATTGCTGAGGATCCTAAATAATATTCTTTTTTTGCTAATTGTATTAGAGCTCTTAACGGTACTTATCTTCCTATTTCTATTAAGGGTGGGTATAAAAAACAGGCTCCGTGGCGCGGTAGGAAGGGAGGATTAACGCAGAATGTACTTATAGCTGTTGACTTTTAGATGAACTTCGTATACGTCCTAGCTGGGTGGGAGGGTACTACTTATAATAGTAGAGTAATAAATTCGGCTAAAGTTAAAGGATTTAAAGCCTTACCTAGCAGATACTATGTCGCGGATGCTGGGTACTCTAATACGCCTATAACACTAACTCCCTACTATGGTGTACAATATCATCTTTATAAACAGGCGCAGGCAAATATAAGGCCTTAGAACGCTAAGGAACTCTTTAATCTTCGGCATGTAGCACTAAGGAACATAGTGGAGCGTACTATAGGTGTTTTTAAGCATTAATTTAGGTACTTTAAAGCCAGCAGGCGCAATCTACCTCTAAAAACGCAGGTTGAGGTAGTATACGCCTTAACGGCTGTTTACAACTTCATCAATATATGTAATCCAGACGATCTAAATAGCTTTAAAGTGACGGAGGATAAGGAGATAGATAAGGAAAACGCAAGGCTCGCAGAGAAAGAAAGTGACGTAGTTATAAACCAAAGACGCGACGAGATTGCGCAACTTATATAGGAGAGTTACTGCCGGGCAATTGGCAGGCCAATTAAATGAGAATCTACAGTAGATTTGGTGTATTTACTATAGAAATCTATGTACTTTCCCTCTATATATTGCTCCTTAATTGCGTATGTAGTGAGACATTAAAGAACAATTAAAATCTTACCTAAATTTTGCTCAGATATTACCTAAATTCTAGCTTAAATCTCACCCAGATCTTGATTAAATCTCACTAAATCCTACCTTTTTAATCGCCCTCCTTCCTGCCAGCCAAAATATCGTCAATTAAGCTTTGCCGAAGCCCTGCAACTCCGGCCATTACAAGAAATAATCTAGCAGTTAACTTGGTCTTAAAAGCTCGTAGAACAACTAGTTACTCTGCCAGATCTAGGTAACTAAACTCCTTAATAAACTCTATAGAAGCCTTCTCTTAAGGAGACTTCTAGGCAATTAACTGTCTAGTAGCTCTTATCTCTCTAGTAATTTGCTTTACTATCTCTTTTAGAGAATCTATAACTCGCCATGTTCGCCGGCGCTTTATATTAGATTCAGTCTCTCTAGCAGCTTATTTAACAGCCCGCTTTCTTATTACTAATGAGGAAGTTTGACTTAGCGTTAAGGAGGAAGATTCTGGTATAGAAGGAGTATTTAAGTGCTTAATTAAAGATAACCTTAACTAACTGCGTTTAATAGAGCTGCGAGCTAATTCTAACTTAAGATCATCCTTACCTCTCTTCTTATCTTCCGTATCTATTAAATCTGTTGCCTGCAAGGCTCCGGTTGCGAGGAGCTCCGGGTCTATACAGCTTTTAATTACCTTATTAATTAACCTTACATTACTCCCTGTCGCTAAAACTCCCTTAAATAGCTCCTATAGTATATTTAGGAAGGCAGGTGGTGCATTACGAAACTTTATAGCCTTGGGATTAGCCTTAAAGTATATATCCATAACGTCCTCACTGGCGACAGGTACGCCTTTAGCTTCGTCCCACCCCTAGCCAAAGAGGGCGCAGAGCTCCTTCTACATCCTCCAATCCTTCTTATAACTATTGTGCTTACTTTTAACTTGCTTTAGGTTAACTGCCTAAGGGGCGACAGCTAGCATACAATTAAGAGCAAGCTTCCAACCCTTAGCTTTATAAGAGCTGTCTACATAATATCCTTTCTAAATAGCCTCAACGAGGCCTTCTAATATCGCCTCCTCTATCTCAGTTGTCCATTTTATACGCGACTTCCTTGAACTTGCGGGTGTCGCGGCCGTCGCGGCTGTCGTCGTAGCTCTACTTCGGCTTCTGCGGGAGGTAAGGGAAGGTAAAGAAAACGTTAACTAAGTAGAGGGCGTCAATTAAGGAACGGTAGAAGTAGAAGACTCCATTATAACACCATAATAAAAAGTCGCGATAGAGGCCTAATGGGAGAGGTGTTTATTTAATCGCTCACCAAAATTAATTACATATTGTGCAAAGTCAAATTCTAAACCTTATCTGGAGCCTTACCGAACAATTAACTTAATTTCAGATTCAACCAAGCCTCAGAAGTAGACGCCGCTAATTACCAACTAGTTAACACTAAAAGGTGCACAGATCAAGGAGTTTCTAATCTAAAGTCAGATTGCAACCAAACGTTCCCTAAGTCTAACCAGTATTATATTACGGTAGATAGTTTTCTAGTACTTTTTTATACTCCACTTTAGCTTCTTTTTCTCTCTTACGATTATCTTTACTAGTCTCTTACGCGTCTTCCTTCCTCCTCTATATAGGCCTAGGCCCTAGCGCGGCACTATTCTTCTTCTACTTTCTTTACTTATTTCTCTAATATATCTTCCCTACTTTAGGGCTGTTGGTTTACTCTTCTATAAGGCACCCTAAGGTCCCTCTATAGTTTATTTAGGTATATCTTAATATACTTTATAACATTAAAGTTGCGCTCCTTTTGCACCCTTTATATTACAGCGGCTTTAATATATAATTATAAGGGGGGGATATTAGCTTTCTTCTTAAGCAGTACTATAGCCGTTTGCTTATACCCGCCTATTATACTCTAGAGGTAGGCTGTTTGGACCTTTTAAAGTGGTTTAAGGAGTAATTTAGGGGGGCCTTTCTTGGTTTCTCCTATAGCCCAAATACTAGATCTATATATTATGGTTAGCTGGATAACTACTATATATAGAAGGCGTAACCTTTAAAAGCATAGGCCCTATATAGAATTAACGATTTTAGATATTGTAATATACTATACTTGGCGCCTATAATGTATATACGCTCTACTAGAGCTTGCTATCTACCTATACTCTTAATACCCTTAGGCCTTAAACTAGTTAACTCCTAAAGCCTTAGATGTAAATTCTATGCTAAAGATCTATAAATTGGTTACGTTTTCTTATAAAATAGATTAGCTAGTATTTCTCTAGTAAGAATTAGACTCTATATTATATTGCGTATTCTATATAGGTATTATAGGCTTTCTCTAGTATTCTGTAATTCTTTGCGGCTATTGGCCTATATATAATTAGGTTTATGTCGTTAATAAAGCCTATTCCCTAGGTCGCCCCTTTCTTAAAGAAATTAAGTAGGTTGCTTATAAGAAAAGGAAGAGCATAGGTAAGAGGGGTAATCCTTATAGTATTCCTATTACAACTATAATAGGGGGGCTCTATGTTAGGAAAACGGGAAGTGGCGCAGGAAATTTAGTTTCGCTAAAAGTATTCTTGGGGCCTGGGGCTTGTCTCGTTCCCAGACCTTCTTGCCAAGGCTTACCTTGCTAAGACGCTAACGCTTTTGGCAAGGCCTTCGTTAGAAGGTCTAGTACACGGTTTGGATTTTTGTTAGTCCCGCGTAGGGTATTTAGGCCTATATACACCTACTTTAAGCCAAATTATCTTAACTTCTATAGCTCCCTAAGCTATTCCTGATGGCTAGAATTACCAAATTAAACCTAGCAAAGAAGACTACGTTGCCTAATTTGCCCGATTCCAATTCGTTGTCTTATTATTACGCCCAACGCCCCTAAGTTATAGTAGCCGCACCTCTTCTATGACTACCGCCGCCCTCTTCCTACCGCAGCTAGAGTACCTAAACCGACGAGCCAGCTTTAAATAACAATTGAGGACTATAAGTCTTTTATTTAGAACGCGAAAGAGTTAATTTAATATTGGAATAGCTGTATGAGCACCACTAGAGCTTTGCAACTTTTATTAAACATTATATAACCGCTTCCGGCCCTTCTAATTACGATATACTAGAGTAACGTGCAAATAGGCTATAGAAGGCAATATTTAAAGAGCCAGAAGTTAAGGAACGGCTTATAGTACATAGTAATCGCTAGCTAGGAAGGCTCTATTAAGAACCTCTATATAAGCAGATAGAGTAAGAGTTGGAGGATCTTATACGCCTAAGAGAAGAGAACGGAGTTATTATTCCTGGTAGGCTTGGACAATTTAACGCTAAAGAACCAGTTAAAAAGCTCGAGCTTAATATAATTACTGCCAATGTATAGCGCCTGGCTCCAACACTATAAAGCTTTCTTGTGGCTTTGGTTTAGCAAAGGCTATATACCAATTCTTGCGATATTACGCCTTACTATAATAAGCTCTTTATAGTGTGCGCAATCCTAGCAAATATATAAGCCCCTTAAGCTAGCTTCTGGTTCTATACTGCTTTAGGGGTTTATTTATATAATATAGGCGTTAAGTAAAGGTGTATTACACTTCTTTATAAGTTAGGAGTTATAATATTGTATACTAGTCTTGCAAAAATATGAAAGGAGCTAGAGGAAGTTGGCAGGGTATATACTTCTATACTTAAGGGTTTAGATAAGACGCCTCTATCACTACGGGCGGAGGGCATAGTTAAGGTATCTTAACTATAGATCGCGCACTCAAGGCGCCTCGGTTATTACTGGTGTAATAAATAGTAACTTTTTTATAGCATATAATTAAGGCAACTGTTTTAAAGAACCGGAACCAGCTAACGGTTATATATAATAACTTTAACTAGAATAAAAGGGTTTAATACAAGACTACATTAAACTATAATAAGCACCTCTTTACTACTACTTCTAAGCTTATACTTAACCCCAAGTTTCCATATAACGGTCTTCGCACTTCTATGCTTAAACCTACGGAACAGCTTACTTATAGCGCGATCTGTAATTATCCTAGAAACTAGGTAGACAGCTATATAGAACAATGCCAGTTATATTGGATTGCTAAGGCTATTGCGTATACAATACCAAAAGTTAAAGAGCTTAATATTGCCGCAGACTTCTAGCCTAGTATACCTATTATAGATCGTCTCCTTCCACAAAAGCTACGCCACTTTATATTAGGTCCAATTCTAGAGAATAAGGGCACTCTAGAGGGCATATATGGTATTCTTAGGAATATATTTAGTGGCAATAATGGCGAATGCGGGTTTTAAGAGGGCCAGCTAGGGTATAAGAATAGATCCTTTAATAATGGTAAATTAGTCTTAATTAATAGCGATTAGAAGACTATAGGCCTCCTCTAATCTATATAGCAAGAGCGCCGTCTTAAAGAGCATTACTATAAATAGCTAAAATGGTTTCTTCCTGTGGCTAGATTGTTCTATTAGTGAACTAATTATATAGATATAATACACGATATTTACAGCGGACCATTTAACTGCTTTAAATTGTTAGATTATAGCAAGGTCTACCTTAGCGCGCATTAGGGTTATAAGATGCCGTTCCATTATAAAGAGGAGGTCGCAATTAAGTCCTTTAACGCCCGAATTACTACCTACTTCCTTTGTCTTTTTCCTTAAAATATTAGGGATCAGGGTAATAAGGGGATTTATAATTGGATTACTGGACAAGATATTAGAAGAGGTAATAAAACAGTAGTAGTAAGAGTAAGATTCCTTACTATATTATAGCGCATTTAAGAGAAGTTCTTCTCGCCAAGCTAATAGTCCTGCGGTAATAAACTAGTTAATAAGGTATTCCAAAACTATGTTTGATTTATACAAGATATAGAGGTCTACCTTATATTAAAGTTTACTATTAAGCATGCTGATATTAGGCTCATTAAATAGGTAATTATTCGCTACTGTCTTCTATTTACTAGCACTATAAAGAGTTAATATATATAGTTGGCTTTATACCTTACTAGATTGCCTATAACTAAAGCCGCGGATTAAGTTCTTTAAAGATCATTGCTTACTAGTATATTAGTTAATTATAGAGGCCAGTAAGATAGTTAGTTTAAGATAGATTGACTTAACAAACATTACAATCTTATTCTTAAGCTTCTTCTTTAAGGCTGACGGCAAACTAGCTTAGATATAACTAAGTTATTTACTTGAGTATTACTTACCGCTAGTTACTGTCTAGATCTGTGGTATGCTATAGAGGACGCGTTTGGCCAGTTTAACAGCATATATTACACGCCAGCTAACGCAGCTACTGATATATATTATCTTGCGTTTAAGCTGTTAACTACTATTATAAAGCGGCCTAGCGGACAAAAGAGTTACCTTAACTATAAGGATATTGTTAATCTTGGAACTTAGAGGCTCTCTAGGGGTTTAAAGGAAGGACAACCTATAAAGCTATCTTTTAAATCAACCTTGTTATAATTAGAACCTTCTAGAGATAGAAAGTAAAGAATCCCAAAGCAACCAGCTTACTACGACTCGCTTATTAATAGCTTTAATGCAAAGCTGTAAGGGCGTATTGCTATAGTAGAAGGCCTTAACAATATTAACGCAGATAAGCCTAAGATAATACCAATTAATACCTTACTTAATAGAGCTGCACTTAATACCTAATCTTGCGGACTTTCTATCTAGTTTTAATGTTCTATTTAATTAGTAAGTTAACTATCTGCTTATAAGGTATAACACTAATTAATATATAACTATTTAGGTACTTATTTCCGTATAATAAATAGTCTATATGGCGAGCCGGCCCTAGCGGCTTATGCCTATTAGGATGTATAGGGTAGTAGATAGTTGCCCAGTGGTAGGGTAAGAGGTAGTAATAACTAAGCCAGTAGTATTTAATAGAAGCGAGTACTAACGCTTTAACTAGGGGACATCTAATTTCTTAGGTAGGGGAGGGGGACTTACTCTACATTTTATAAAAAGTAAAAATAGGCTAAACTCTAGTGGAGTATAAAGTAATATTAGCTATTAGGAAAGGTGTTTTTTATAAAGGATTAGCTGGGGTTCTTATTTATAAAGCCCTTTAGAAGAAAAGAAGTAAAAGAAGAAGCCTTTATAACCGGTAATTAACTAAGATCACGTTATAGTTATAGTTAATTCTATCTGTCCTTTACCTACGTTCCTCCCTTCTAATTATATTATAATCTTATTATATTTTAAGGATTATAGCTCTACTAAAAGACAGTGTCGGTATACTCGCTTTATTAACGTGCACGAATATCACTGTATTGCGATACGTATGCGGTGTTGAAGTTGGTAGTTATTGTTGTTTAGAAGTAAGGGGTTGCTCTAAGGTCAGGTTAGCTAGCCTTACTTTGTGGTCTTATAACCACGTCACATAACTAACATTCTAACACTGGAGCAACTCTAAAAAGAAGGCTAATCTATACTTTAAAGTTAAGTTTACTTCTAGACTATTTGTAGCGTATACGCAATAGCTTCCACGCTCCTTTTATAGGTCTGTAATTATATAACCTATATTATGGCTTATATAAATATCTCTAAACCAAAGCCTATAAAATACTGTATTACGAAGATACTACGCTAAGGAAGAGAAGAAGAAGAAGAGTTATTAGGGGTAGCAGGTTAACATATCGCGAGGGCCGCTAAGGCGCTAGTAGTAAGCGAGCCAATAGCGATTTTCTATGCCGGGTATAGAAAATCCTAATTAGTTGGTTAAATTTAGGGTCCATACCGTTATAATTAGTTACCTAACGCTAAGCTAAATCTAAGTTCGTTTATTTAACCTATTCTATAACTTGTGGGTTGATTTGGTTCGTATTAATAAGCCGTTAAAGAGCCGCGTAGGGTTTTCCCTTCGTTATAGCGTTAGTAGGGTTGGCCTCTCCGTTAATCCATTTCACCTCTATAATCTGTCTCCGTTTATAGGCTTGCCGGAGGCACATTACGTCAATTATTAGGCGTTTTTCTTGGGTGGTTCCGAGTCATACTAGACAGTTATATAAGGACTTAGAGTTAGTGCAAAGCATAAGTAGAAGGTTGATTTGTAGGATCTTATCTACTATAGACTTAATTGCAACGCCGATGTTAAAGCTGTAGGCTGTGCTGTAGAGTTCAGAAGCTAGTACGCTTTAAGTAACTCTTTTGCACTTGACTAAGCTCTAATAGACAATATTGGCCTTCTTTATAGTATTAGCTAGTACAAGGACGTAGCTGATCTGCAAAGAGAGGTCCTTATTATTGGCAAATAACGCGTCTATAAATACTAGTAGCTATAGGGTTTTAATATCTAACTTAATAAACTTAAGACCTCTATTAGCGTTCTTAATTTGCCAGTTTAGACACTTGTTTAACTGTTTTACATCTTTCTTGTTAGGGTTAATTACCTAGGTGGTAAAGGATAAATTAAATAAGGCTTCTGGCTAGTATACTAAAGCGATATATACACCTCTAGTATGTTAAGCAATATACTGGTCCTTTAGAGTTAAGGTTCTTGTAGCTCCTCTTAATCCTATACTTATGGCAAGCTTGGTGCTAATCGTACTAAGGTTTATACATTGTTGTTCCTAAGTAAGCGTAATGCTCCCATTAGTTAGTAGCTAAATAACTCCACCGTTAAACTTAATGGGCGTATTAATGGTAAGTTATTCCCATTTCTTAGCCATAAACTTGGCCTTATATAGCTCGTTTTGCTTTGCGTTTATAAAGGTCTTATCTACTAGAAATAGAGTATTATTGGTTTATAGGCCTACAATACTAAAGGGTTTGTTACTCTGTAGGAGGCAGGGGTTGTACATAGACTAGTCTATATACAACTGTTAGATATAATATAAGTGATATATCTTAAACCAGTGGTTACCGGCTTCCAGTACTCCATAGAGTGGTTTTATAACCTTTAGAACGGAGGCCTTGTTAATCCCAAGTTACTTAATTAGCTTGTGTGGAGGTCGTACATAGAACTCTTAATTTAGTGTGGTGGTTAATTATACGTAGGCCTATAAAATATCTCGGAGGTAAAGTTGTGCCTATAAAAGCTTTATGGCGGCGATATAGAGAATTAGTCATTGGCTGACTTATTAAATAGTTAGTAATTGGGTAAGAACCAGTTCCTTTTCTGTGTTGTTATAAGCTTATATAACTAGTTAGGATTTCTTAAAGGCTTTATTAGTTTCCTTATTCTTAATCTCATTAACAAATCGCGAGTTAAAGAGTTATACGCCTTATAGTATATCCATAAGTCTTATAATCTCGAAAACTCCCTTCTTAAGTAGACTAGTAAGCTCCTTCTATTAGAAGGCGCTGAATTGGGTACTAAATTAACTGTTATTCTGTAGGTAGATGGTGATATTAGTTATAGCTATAAGTAGAGGGTATTTGCGAGGGCGTCCTCTGCCTTATTTCGGGGGTTGTTGCTAAGCTTTAGTAGGTCTCTCTAAGACAGTCTTAGAAAGGGCTAACCTAAGTAGAGGTTTAAGTGGCGATTCTAGTCCGACAATTTGCTCCTGCGATTTAGTTGCTTAAAGGTAGGGTTTTATAACTATAGATTAAAAGGCTATAGGTCTGCTAGACAGCTTAATAGTACATATTTCACCTTTAACAGTAAGTAAAGTAAATGGCCTATCCTAATAGCTGCTTTGGCTAGTGTTTCCTTCTCTCTAGACCAAAATAGGTAAGTTTAGTGGGAGATTATAAATCGCATTAGCATTAGGTCCGTTTCGCATATTTAGCGCATCAGCAATCTATTGTTCAGCTCGTAGCTTCTATATCTCTGCTATAGCCTTTTTAATTACGGCAGCGCGTTATATAATAGTAGGGGATAGTGTATCGGATTTAACCATTTAGGGGTAGGCTCTAAAGACTAGAAGTATAGAAACTAGTTCTTTAGGGCTAGCTAAATCGTTAATTACTTTAAACGCCATTTGGAGTCCTATCTCCTTATTAATATTAGGAATTTCAGTTATAATAATCTAGTAGGCTTGCTATAATAGACTATGGTAGCGCTCTACCATTCTAATAGAGTTATGTGCTTTAACCGGTACTCCCTTTATACTAATTCCCATAATGGTGGTGTATTGCTTGAATTCCTTACTAATAAAGTTCTTTCTGGCGTTGTGGGTAATTAGGTCTAGTGGCCCTAGGTAGGTATTAATCTAGTATATCTATAGAACGTTTTATATATATTTGGTGCTAATGTCTTATAGCTATTTACCGGCTTAGAATCACGTTCCTTTATTAATAATATATAAAAGGGGTAATCCGCTGATGTATATAATATTAACAATAATATTATAGTTAAAATTAACGTTGTCTTGTAGGGTAAAGCGGAATCTGCCTAGTAATTTGCTAAACTTCTAACAGTAGTAGCAGAACTTGGTTAGTTGCTTAATGGCCATTCTATCAGTTTCATAGCCAGCATAGTAGAGTAGCTTTTACAATTTCTCAACTAAGGGATGTTTAAATTGGCGATACAGGCGCCGTAGCTCTACATCTATTAAGTAGCAGGGGTTCGCGTTAAAGGATTTAGATAAATATAACTGTAGTAATAAGCTCCATAGGAGAAATAGGTAGCCAAACCGTTGCACTACTAGCACTTTTTTAGTGTAAGTGATAATAACGTTTCTAAGGTTATTGTAGTAGATTTAAAGTCTGTCCATATCCGCTAAATAGAGCAAGAAGGGGGTATTCGTATAGATAATATAAAACTGTATCTTGCCTATAGGGGTGACAACATCCGTAGTTCTAATAGAGGTAGTAATTCTAATGCCAAACTATACGTTAACTTGTCCTTTAGTTAAGGTATTAAGTCTTATAGATTAGTCCGCGTTCTATAGTGCCTGGAATTGTCCATAACCGGCTATAGACTTCTTTAATGTACTGGTATCGATTATAATTCCCATAAATACCGTGGAAGTATAGCATAAAACAACGGTTGTTGTGTTATAGTTAAACGGGTCAGTTTCCGTAGTAGGTTCCGTGGAGGTTATAGTAAGTAAGTAAGCGCAAGCCTTATTAGCTAGTTCTACGCTTATAGAGGTTGCTTTATCTGTAGTAAGAGTCCTAAATAATATAAGGTAGCAGCCGTTAGGGTCTTCTAGTTCTTCCTCGCTGTTATTATTATTAGTGTTTTTGTTAGCGTTTATGTCTAGCATAAGAGCTTTAAAAGTCTTATTATACTTATTGTCGTCGTCTCCTTTATAGTAGATAGTGTATTGTCTGAAGCGTTCTTTAAAGTTACCGTTATGGCCTTTGCTATTGTTAAAACGTCTTTTATACTCATTTCTAGAACGGTTCCGCTCCTCCTCTATGTGTTTCCATAAGCGGCAGCTCTCCTTTTAGTAAATGTAGTACTTGGTCTTTGGGGACCTAATAGTGTTTTGTTTATAGGAGCGGGTTCGGTTATAGTTGTTATAGATATTACGGCAGTATATGCGATCCGTAAAGTAGGCTCCTTAAGATGATCTTATTAAGGCCTAGGAAGGGTATTCCTTCTCCTATATAACTATAGAAGATTACAGCTTGCTAATTAACTGGGAGAGGTCTTTAGAAGGGTTAGAAATAGTGATACGGCATACTAATACTCCTTAGCAAGCGGTGACTAGCTTATTTATAAGGAAGAGATCTGTATAAAATTCTGGGTGTAATCTATAGCGATGTTTTAAGAGCTTATCAAGAAGTAGTTAGAAACTCTAATAGATTTGCTTATTAGGGTTCTCGTTAATAATTCCTTAGAAGTTAGTGGCGTTCTATTTAGTAAGGTTTCTCCAATAGTACTCTAGTCCTTTAAAGAAGTGACATATATGGTTGCATGCCTTAGTAAATGATCTAGTTAAAAGGCTACTATTATAGTAGTAATCCTAAGCAAGTCCCTTTAGCATAGTTAGGAATGCCTTTAGGAGGTAGACCAGCTCTCTTGCAGATATTATAGAAGATAGTTAACTTAAAGTTAAAGCTATTACTCACTCTATCGTACTTCTGGTCGTCTGTGTAGATCTTGGCAATAGTAGCTGCCTCTTTGCTGTATATAGGCAGGTGCATAGTAGGGTCGGTATTGGCAGTACTAGGGTGAAGATACTGGGCAGGAGGAGCACCAGGTAGGGTAGAAGCGGTTGCTAAAGGGAGGGTAGAGGCAGTTGCTATAGGCAATAATTGCTGGTTCTGCGTCTATAGGAGTTAAGTAAGGAGGGTAAGTAGTTGATTCTAGGTAGAGGTAGGTACAGCTTGCTGTTAGGTAGCGGTTGGTGCAGTTTGCTGGGGTATAGATGTAATAGCTAGTTAGGGTGTTATAGGGGTAGGTATTTACGTTCCAGGTATTATAGCTGTAGCTATAGGCTGAATTGCAGGCGTTGGAGGTAGTAGAGGTAGTTAATAGTTTACAGGCATCGGTACCGTGTGGGAAGGTAGTGGGCTATAGGGGGGGGGGTTATAGGAACTAAAGAGGCTATAACTAACGGGGTTATAGCTTAATTTAATATTAAAGCTATTTGTGTTAAGTTAAGTTGTTCTTATAGTGCCACTGTAATTATAGGGCTGACTTCCTTAAGAGCTCCTATAATTTCCTTATCTGTCCATTCGTGAGGTTCCTCTTCTATAAGGACATTATATAGAACCTTATAAAGTGGGTATCTGTTGCTGTGTATGGCGACATATACTCCTCTTTGGAGTAGGTGAGTATAGAGCTTTGCTCTAGTAACAGAGCGTATCTTTCTAAAGTCCTTAATGGTAAAGCCTTTAAATTCTTCTTGGAATAGCGACCGTAGTGTATAATCCGTAAAGTTCTTATATATATACTTATAGATTTTTGTTTCTATATATTCTTCTAGGTCTTCCTCCAAGGCAGTTGCTATATTAATCCCATAACCATGTCTAGCAATTCTCTCCTTCCATTTAGGATCTATCTTGTTGTGCAAAGCAGTGTACTAGTCCTTGTGTATGTTGTAGTTTAAGGTTAAGGTTGAGGTCGAGGTTGAGGTTGAGGTCAAGGTTGAGGTCGTCAAGGTAAGGGTGTCAAGGTAAGGGTGTTGAGGTAAGGGTGTTTGGGTATATACGTCCTTTACAGCCATCAGGCCTGTAAAGTGTTTTTAGCAAGACTGCGATTCTCTTAGCAATCTGTTATATTGGCTGTAAGGCCAGTACAAATTCTCTCAAGCTTAAGGGAGGTCGTAATCTTCTCTAAGTAAAGATATAATTCTCTAGGCAATCTAACGCGTTAGCAGTTAAGCTAATACGTGGTCTTGAGCTTTGAGGGTAATATAGCTTTCTCCTTTAACTAAAATAGACAAGGCTAGGCAATCCGTGTACTGTTTCCAGTACGGTTCTTAAGCTCTAGCTTATTGCGTATTTCCTAATCTATACGTCTACTGATTAGTGTCGGTATACTCGCTTTATTAACGTGCACGAATATCACTGTATTGCGATACATATGCGGTATTGAAGTTGGTAGTTATTGTTGTCTAGAAGTAAGGGGTTGCTCTAAGGTTAGGTTAGCTAGCCTCGCTTCGTGGTCTTGTGACCACGTCACATGACTAATATTCCGACAGACAGTCTTCTATAAAGATCCTTCTATAGGCAAGCCGTTACTTAGGATACCTGTTACTATAAGCAACAACTTTTTCTCTTTCTTCTCTTTATCTCTATAATAAATATGTAAAGTAACTATAAGTAAGGCTTATCTAAGGAACACTTGGCACTATAATAGCTAGCACTCTTAGAGACTAAGAGTCTTCTACCATACTCCTACCTTACCTTACTGCTATAAGCAATTAGGAAAAGAGTTTACTTCTTTAAAGCTGGTTCTAAATCCTTAGTCTTAATAACTGCTCTTATAAAGAATGACTTTATACGTGGTTTTTTTCCTTTTATCCTCATTACTAGTAACTATCTCTTATAAGTATCTTATATTTTCACGCTCTGGAATTTTTAATTTAGTATTTTTATTTCCTTTTAAGTTAAGAGAAGAGCTACTTTACTTTAAGAAACCTTGGTTAAGCATATTGGAGGTTAAAGTTAAGCGCTGTTTAATTCTTGTTTACTCCTTTAGAATTTTTAGTTTTAACGTTATTGTTATAGAAAGGTCTTAGTAAGGAAAATCTAACTAATTAAACAACTTCAACCGGCGGTTAAAGTTCCTTAATATTATTATTCATTGCTTAACGTCTGATTTGGATCCCTATTGGGCCCACGCGGACTACTCCTTATATACATGTGGGGAGAAAACTCTTTTGAGAAAACCCCGTGATCCGTCTCCCCGCCTTTTAGGACTCGCCTGCGAGGCGCCTGCGAGTCACCTATGGTGCTCTACTACCTTACTTTTTGACCTCCTTGGGAACCACTGCTGCCGTAACAAGCCTACGGACGCGCTAGTATCGCAAACTTTGCTCTACTACTGTAGAGTCATCAGGGGGCGCCTATTGCAAGTTCCTTAATATCTTAACATTTTACGTGACCGTCCTTTTTAATTTACTTTTTTCTAGAAAATACTATAAGGCCTTTATTTAATTTCTTATTATCTTATCTTATTTAGTTATATACGCATATTTACTTTTCTCTTACGTTAAAAAGACACTGTTATAACTCTTGTCTTAAAATACCACCTATACGCCCGTTGCACATATAAAATATTACTATAAAAATATCTAGAACTATAGGACTCCGCTTAAAAGGAAAGGCGTAAATAATAGAGGTTATCCTTAGGGCCGCCTAAAGCCACCCGGTCAATTAGCGCGTAAATATCTATTATAGTTTAACATAGGCTATTATAAACCAGGAGCATAATGTAGTTAAAGCTATAGAAAATACAATGGTTAAGATTGAGAAGGATAATAAGCTTAAGGGAGATTTAGAAAACAAAGATTAAGGAAATGCCTTTGTGGACATTAGAAAGCTCTCTAAGATTATCTATAAAATTAATAAGATTAAGATAGTGCGAAATATAATTAAGGAGTAGGGAGAGGAACTTTTAGAGGGTCCCTGTAAGCTCTTTTACATATATTACGTATTAGAAAGTATCTATATCTTTATTAATTAGGCAAAAAGAAGTCAGATCTCTAGGAAGGATATGTTAGAAATAATTAATAATGCGATACTAAGCCGCCTAAAACTCTTAAAGGCTAGGATCTTAAGGACCCTAACCTAACACCCTTAGACTTTCTTACCGCCTATAAATTCAGATTGGTAGTTAATAAGGAGTTAATTAAGAAACGGAAGCTTGTTTATTATCTAAGCCAGGGCCATAAACTTTTGGTGCTAGCCTTAACTATTAAAACTGAAGAGGAATCTGCACCAGAGTTAGTTACTCCAGCACCTCTACTTTTGAGGTTAAAGGCTTAAACGTAAGAATGCTGCGTAGCTTGTTTCTATTTAGAGGTAAGGTACCTAAAGCGTAAGGAGAAGACTCTAAATCTAATAAATCTATATCTTTAGAGGATAAACCTGTCGCCAGCTCCCCGCAGAAACGCAGGGCTAGGAAAGCTTCTAAGAAATCCCTAAGAAAGAAGCTGAAGATAAAACTTGTGGAACCTCTAGCTTCTAGTAGAGCTAATAGGCAGAAGAGAAAAGTAGCAATAATTGCTAAAGCTAATAGAGAGGTAATTGTTAGGAAAGGACGGCCGAAGCGGAAAATAAAATGCTTGTGTTATTCTAAAACGCTAACTAAATTAATTAAGGCCCTTGATTCTAAGAAAGAGCTAGAGGATAGTATATTTTCTATCTTGCACTAATTTATTACGGCCTAGCAGGGAAATGGAACAGAAGTTCGCGCGGATGTATCTTTAAAAAATGGTAAGGTTATAGGATTGGATGCCAGCGTTTCTTTTACTAATTTATATTTACGGATCTACTTAATCTCTAAGAACTATAATACTATTAACATTCTCTAGATAACTAAAAGCTCTTATTTCTAGTTTAAAAAGAATAGTTGCCTAGAGCATGCAAACGATAACCTTGGAATTTACACTTATTCTACTGTACAGCCTAGCAATTATCTAGTAGACCGCGTGGGATTAAGAAAGCTTGTTTAGGCTTAAAAGGGGAACTTAAATAGTAGGAAGATGTCGGAATTCTAAGCATTTTTAAGAAAGAGTTTAATATGTACGCGCACTATTTGTAAAACACTGCTAGGAAAGAGAAAGATGGTATCCTTTAGACTATATGTTATTCTTTACTATAATAGGTAGTTTATATGGATCTACTTGTTTTATTGCATATCTAAGCTACGCGCTTTGGTTTCTTAATGGCTATCTTCCTAAAAAACAAAACTTAGAAATTAATCTTCTCCGGGCACGCAAAGGGGCTAAATTCTAGAGAAAGCTAGCTTTATTCTTATGTTTCCTTAATTAATAAGGGGAGTTAGTCTTATATAGAACTCCTACTTAGAATGGGTAGACTTGCTTTAGGAGCGCGGAGAACTTAATAGTAGGGAGTATATTAAGAATATAGAGATGGCCTGGACTAAAGCTAATACTAAGAAGTTTAAGTATAACTAGATGTCTATTACGTTAAAAACTAGGGAAGTGTGGTTTATAAAAGCTACTATTAGATAAGGGGCATCTTAAGCAACGTCAAGCATTAGGAAAATATTCGCAGGCTAGGTTTTAAGTTAACTTTGTTAAGCGTGTTTCGCGTAATTAATATATAATTAACTAACTTGACATATAACTTAATTAACTGTCGGTATACTCGCATTATCAACGTGCACGAATATCACTTGTAGTAGTACGTATGCGGTGTTGAAGTTGGTAGTTAATTGTTTTTTAAAAGTCAGGGGTTGCTCCAAGTCAGATTAGCCAGTCTCACCTCGTAGTCTCGTAACTACGTCACGTAATTAACGTTCCGACACTAGAGCAACTCTAAAAAGAAGGCTAATCTATACCCCAAAGTTAAGTCTACTTCTAGACTATTTGTAGTATATACGCAATAACTAGCTCTTCCGTCTATAATACGCAATAGCTCCACCTTTAATCCTAGAGCGCGCTACCTGTTGGATTCTACCATGCCGTTAAACTAGCCAATCAGGATTTTCCATCCCCGGGATAGAAAATCGCTATTGGCTCGCCTACTACTAGCACCTTAGCGGCTGGCTCTATATTATACAAGTCCGTTATACCTACCAAAACTGAATCCGTTCATTTAACCCACCCTACGGCCTATAATTCAACTTAATTCGTATTAATAAGCCGTAATAGTGCCATATAAGGCTTGCCCTTTGTCATAGCATCCGCAGGGTTAGTATCTCCATTAATCCACTTAACTTTGATAATCTGTCTTTGTTTGTAAGCTTGGCGAAGGCACATTATATTAATTATTAAGCGTTTCTCTTGCATAGTTCCTAGTTAGACGAGACAGTCATATAAGGACTTTAAGTTAGTGCAGAGAACGAGTAGTAAGTTAACCTATAAGACCTTGTCTAGCGTAGATTTAATTGCAGCGCCTATATTAAAACCATGCGCTATACCATACAGCTCTAAGGCTAATACACTCCTAGTAACTCTTTTGCACTTAATTAAGGACTAGTAGACGATATTTGTCTTGTTTAAGGCGTCTGCTAATACAAGTACGTAGCCAATTTGCGAAGATAGGTTCTTGTTATTGGCAAAGGAAGCGTCCGTAAATACTAGGAGTTGTAAGGTGTTGGCGTCTAGCTTAATAAACTTTAGGCCTCTATTTGCGTTCTTAATCTACTAGCTTAATCGCTTATTAAGACTTTTTGTATTATTTTTAACTGGGTTAACTACCTAGGCAGCAAAGGATAGATTATATAAGGCCTCTAGCTAACAGACTAAGGCAATATAGGCTCCTCTGGCGCGTTAAGCGATATACTGGTCCTTTGGCGTAAGCAGGCCACGCGTAACTTCTCTAGAGCTAGTGCTGTCTGCTAGCGTAGTATTAACCACACTAAGGTTCTTATACTGGCGCTTTTGTGTTAGCGTAATACTCCTGTCTTATATTAATTGAATAAGTCCTCTATTAAACTTAATTAGTATATTAGCGGTCAGTTGCTCTTGCTCCTTAGCTATAAATTTGGCCTTGTGTAGTTCGCTTTATTTAGCCTCTGCAAAGGTATTATCTATAAGGAACAGTGTATTATTAGTCTATAAGCCGACAATTCCGAAAGGCTTATTGCTGTAAAGCAAGTAGGGGTCGTACGTGGACTGGTCTATTTGTAGCTAATTAACATAGTGTAAATAGTAGGTCTTAAACCAGTGGTTTCTAGCTTTAGGTACTCCATAAAGTAGCTTTATAACCTTTAGAACGGAGTCCGTATTAATTCCTAGTTGTTTATTTAGCTCGTGTGGCGGTTATATATAGAACTCGCGGTTTAGGTTCGTAGTAGACTGGACGTAGGCTTGTGAGATGTCTCAGAGGTAAAGTCGTGTCTATAGTAGCATAGCGGCGATATAGAGAATTAGCCGCTAACTAACTTATTAAATTATTAGTAACTAAGTAAGGACTAGCTCTTTCTCTAAGTTATTATAGGCCTATATAATAAGTTATGATTTCTTAAAGGCTTTATTGGTTCCCTTATTCTTAATCTTATTAATAAACCATAAATTAAAGAGTCTAACCCCCTTTAGTATATCGTGTAGCTTAATAATCTCAAAGACGCCTTTCTTAAGTAGGCCTATAACCTCCTTTTGTCGTAAAGCGCTAAATTAGGTGTTACTATCGTTCTATAAGTAAATAGTAGTATTAGCCATATCTACGGTATCATCGTCCTATAAGTAGATAGCGATATTAGTGATATCCGCAATATCAGCAATATCCGCAATATCACCCATAAAAGCGCCTGTATCTGTCATAGTATCCGTAATAGCTGTATCTGCGATGGCCGTAAGCAATAGGTATTTGCGGGGGCGACCTCTACCTCGCTTTAGCGGTAGCTGTAGTTCAGCCTTAGGTAACGATTAAGGTTTGGCTAGTAAAGGTACTAGTTTATCTAATTTAGTAAACTCTCGTAGTTCGACTGGGTCTTATAGGTCCAGTAGGTAAGGTTTTACAACCGTAAAGCGGAAGGTTATAGGCCCATTTAGTAGCTTTATAGTGCAGGTCTTGCTGTTGACGGTAAGTAGTATATATAGTCCGTCCTAATAACCACTTTAGCCAGTATTGCCTTCTCTCTAGACTAAGACAGGCGAACTAGGTGGAAGGCTATAAATAGTATTAGTTTGTGGTCTATTTCGTATATTAAGAGCGTTAGCGATCTATTGTTTAGCTTATAGCTTCTAGATTTCCACTATTACTTTCCTAATAGCCACAGCTTATTGTGTAACTAAAGGTAATAGCGCGTCCAATTTAACCATTTAGGGGTAGGCTCTAAAGACTAGGAGTATAGGGACTAGGCCTTCTAGGCCAGCCGTATTATTAATGGCTTTAAAGGCCATTTATAGGGCCATCTCCTTACTAATTTTAGGGATTTCAGTCGTAATAATTTGGTAGGCTTGTTATAGCGGACTATAGTAGCGTTCTACCATTCCAATAGAATTGTGTAATTCGACTAGAACCAACTTTATGGTTGCTCCTATAGTAGCAGCGTAGTGCTTAAACTCCTTACTAATAAAGTTCTTCCTAGCGTCTATAGTAATTAAGTCTAGTCTATCTATCGCAGTCACGTAAGGGGATATTTTAATTTTAACCGTATAATTGGGAGGCGCAGGGCTATAAGGTCACTTTAGGGCTAGTTCTTAGCGGTTTTG
>Ga0307507_10003582_pt1 | contig 29625 bp, 11 predicted proteins | sample 7_EM_MG_FD_207223 | JGI IMG/M metagenome (GOLD analysis project Ga0307507, IMG submission 207223) | Populus trichocarpa ectomycorrhiza microbial communities from riparian zone in the Pacific Northwest, United States - 7_EM | ecosystem: Host-associated > Plants > Roots > Unclassified | place... | reverse complement strand
TTCGTGCGCAGCTTCGAGCAGAGCTTCGTGCGCAGCTTCGAGCAGAGCTTCGTGCGCAGCTTCGAGCAGAGCTTCGTGCGCAGCTTCGAGCAGAGCTTCGTGCGCAGCTTCGAGCAGAGCTTCGAGCAGAGCTTCGAGCAGAGCTTCGAGCAGAGCTTCGAGCAGAGCTTCGAGCAGAGCTTCGAGCAGAGCTTCGAGCAGAGCTTCGAGCAGAGCTTCGAGCAGAGCTTCGTGCGGAGCTTCGAGCAGAGCTTCGTGCGGAGCTTCGTGCAGAGCTTCGTGCGGAGCTTCGTGCGGAGCTTTTGCAGAGCTCCGTGCAGGTCTCCCCCTGAGCTTCGTTCCGCAGAGCCCTCGCAAAGCTCTACGGCTCTACGCAGAGGGCTGGCGGCGTGGGCGTAAGCGTTCAGCGTTGGTGTTTACTGAGCGGCTCGGCGGTGCAGAGGTAGAATTAGGGCCTCTACGGCGACTACTTCCTCTTAACGTCGCGCGCGTATAAGAAGCTAAGGATCCCATAGCTTTATAGAGTAGGCTTTTCTCTATAATTTGGTGTAATTTTTATGTCGATAGGTATTGTGGGAGGGTAGATTAATTTTGTTAAAGTTAATGAGGTCTTCTTATATAAACCGTGTTTAGTTTTCCTACAAATCTCGCCAAAGTCTCTCAGACCAAGAAAACGATTGCCGTCCTAAATCAGCTTAGCGGACGGTGCGGATATTCCTATATCCGCACAATCGATTTCTTGGTCTGAGCTTCTGAGGTAAGGGCTACTTAACGTTAAGCCAGTCATCGCAAACCGCACCGCTCAGCTCAGCCACGCGTGCGGCCTGCCACAGATCTCTGGCATTCGTGCCAGTTTCTGATTTCTAGTCGCCATTGAACAAATACTAATACATATACCCCCGAAGCCGCCGCCTACTGTCCGAAAACTCCCCGCCATGGACTCACCGCCCTTCAAACCGAAGCCCGCAATACCCTCCCATCTGACGAACGAGCCGTCGCCTCTCAGCGTATCCACCGAGGCTCGCGACAAGAAAGAGAGAGACTCTCTGTATGCGCAGATACAGAACTCAAATCAGGGTCGCCAGGTCGTGAACTTCGATGGGCCGAAGGGATACTTTCCGAAATCATCCACAAGCGCGAATATGGATGGCAGCAACGGCCGTGAGAGACATCAGATGGTACACAGCGAGATCGACGTGGAAGGGTATAACGAGGGTGGTCCTACGAGGACACCATTGGCTACAAGCCGCGCACAGAGCCCCTACACCCAGCACCCCACGATCGACTTTGATGACTTGAGTTGGCCAAGTAGGTAGATCTGCTGGCGTGAGACTACAGGCTAACTAACAGATCCAAGGTCGAGGAACACTCCAGAGGAAGGAGGCGACCGAGAAGGAAAAGGAAGAACGCCTGGCCAAGCTGTCGGGCGCTGTAAGGACGATCCTAAAATGCGTGGGCGAGGACCCCGACCGAGAGGGCCTGCTTAATACCCCAGAGCGCTATGCGAAGGCCATGCTCTTCTTCACAAAGGGCTACGAAGAAAACCTGCGCACCATCGTGAACGGCGCCGTGTTTCACGAAGACCATGATGAAATGGTAATCGTGAAAGACATTGAGTTCTTTTCGCTTTGCGAGCACCACCTTGTGCCATTCTCTGGGAAGGTATAATTAGCGACCCTGTTCCTAGTCTATTGCGGCTAACAACGCCAGATGCACATCGGATACATCCCCAACCGCCGAGTAATTGGCCTCTCCAAGATCGCTAGAATAGTCGAAATGTTCTCGCGGCGACTTCAAGTCCAGGAACGGCTCACAAAGCAGATCGCCCTTGCCCTCTCCGAAATGCTCCAGCCGCAAGGCGTCGCCGTCGTTGTAGAGTCCAGCCATCTCTGTATGGTGATGCGTGGGGTGCAGAAGACTGGAGCAATTACCACCACCAGTTGCATGCTCGGCCGCTTGCGGTCGACCGCTAAAACGAGGGAGGAATTTTTGAACCTCATCAGCCGAAAGTAAAACTGCGCGCTTGCACTATCATGAGCTACGAGCTAGTTTACTAAGTTTAGTGGCTATTGGAACGGCGTTGGTAGCGGTGACCAATCCACTCAGGTAGGCGGTTATGGTCGTTTTTGTTTAGATTAGATACATAGCCTTCAACAGGCGCCCGGTCATGACATTCACCATCTCGGTTATCGATTTGTGTCGTGTCGGCTAAGCAGTCGTCGACTCATGGAAGGTCTGCTCGGCCAAGCTATCTCGCTTTCACTCATCTTCACGTTCTTTCCACTTCTGTCCGCTCTACCTCGCGGTGTTACTTTGACAACACAGCCGCATATCCACGAGCATAAAAACTTCTCTCCTCTCACCTTCCTCACCTACCCCCAATGTGCGCATGATCTTCCATGCTTACAATCTCATGGATAACGAATGGCAAGGTGCTAGCGAAGCTTCGACCTCCCACCCTTCGACCTACCTCGAAAAGGCCTTCCAACTCCCGTGACGGCGACCGCACCAAATTTTCCGACTACTTTCGCAGACCCATCTCCATCGCTACCTCCGAGCCCGATGGCGGACGAGTTGTGGCCGGCAAAGGGTAAGAGCAAGCGCCTTGCGGAGGACCCAGGCGTCGACAGAGATGAAGCCAGCAATCAAGAGCTTCCGGCCTCATCCGCGCCTCAGATTGTTCGCCGCCACCGCCATCGCGGCCGAAACGTCGCAGCGACAGTATGGGGACCACACCTCCCAGGAGAGACTTCAGTTCGGCCAAACGAGCGCTTCAACATTTACAAAGCTATTCTCCGCCACCCGAACCTCTTTTTCCAATTCGCGATTCGCCTCCCATCCGCCACTATAGTCGACCTGTACGCCATCGACAAGGAATTCCACTACCAATTCAATAATTACAGTACCTCCATCGTCTCCGACTATGCGTCTTATCATGCCCCGCACGCGGCTTTTATATTCTCTTGGATCATGTTTCCGGAGCTGTGTATCAGCGACCCCTTGCTCAAGCCGATGGATGAGCGATCCCATCTGGCACGCGATATTCCCAGCTTGCGCTGGACCAAGATGGTGATATACAGGGACAGAGTGACGCGAGGAATCTTGACTTGTCTCGGGCCGGAAGGCCATCGCTTCCCTCGAGGGACTCACGTCACACTCATGAAATTCTGGCTGCTAATGGAGATGCAAACCACTGCCATGCGCGAAGCATTCCTCCGCGATGACAAGGTCTGGACGGACATGGATATCATCTTCTTCCACCTGTTCCTCGTCAAGCTCGACATGCGCCTCTCGGATCCCATTCTTGGAAACGGTATGTGCGAACTCTCGCACATGCTGTTGACGCAAAAGTCTCTTAGCTTGCTTTACAAAGTGCTCACTAAAAAGGTAGTCCTCGACTATGATGAAGCGACCGACATGCTAGTCCGCACTTACCTCAGCGAAGATCTCGACACAGACACTCACACATGGTTAGAGGATGAAATCGAGAATGGGGTTCCGGAGGAGGAATGGGGTATCCGTGTCGCGAGCGGTGGCACATGGGCGGGGAGCGCATGGAGCCTGCGGTGGATATGGTGATTATGGAGGGGATTATGAGGCATCTAGGGATTCATGAGTGGCTACTGGATTTCATGTTGTATGGGTTTATGGATGGAGAGGCGGAGAAGAATGTGCCGGCGCCGAGGAAGTGGAGGTGCGATAAGAAGGTGGTTCCGCAGGAGGCTTGGCCGGTGGAGAGCGAGAGGAGGAGACTTCGATGGGGAAACCAGCTAGGGCGAAGAACAGAGATGAGGGGAACTCAATGGACGAAATGGACATGTGAAGCGACCGAGCTGGGACTGGAAAGAGAATTGGTAGGTCGATAAACGGTTGGCTAGCACTGGCGTCACGCGGATATGAGCGTGGAGCCTCTGCGGTGGCATGTTGTGTATCTTATAGGTTTTCCCTGCGATATAATGGTTTGTACGACGGAGCGTGTCGGCGGGAAGGATGGAAGCGCTCGCGAATGAGGTGCGCTTGAAGGTGGTGTCGCGGGTGGCGGCGGTGGAGAATCTAGTAGTATTGCGGTGGGTTTCGAGGCCTTATCGGACCGTGGATTTAGGAAGTGGCTACGCAGGCGGCGAGTTGCGAGGAATGTCTTCGATGTTCTCGCTGGGAGTGCGGCAACACTTGGACGGCCAGTTCTACTCCATTGTTGGGTGGTACGCTGCTTTCGACCTGTCAAATCGCTTAGTGAGGTCCCGCTCCGAGCGTTCCTTTACCGAAACGACAACATTAGTGTCAACAACCTTGACTCGCCTGTTTAGGATCCTAAATGATTTTAGGACGAGATTAGGACGATCCTTGCCAAGATCCTGAATCCTAGCTCTCTGGTTGGCTAGATATTGGCGCTAACCTAATGGAGAACTAGTTGAACTTGAAGACCTCGCACGTGAGGCAGGCAAGGATTTAGCTTTAAATCCTAAGCTTCCTTACGTTATATAACTGTTAATTCGCTGTTAAATTATCTATTGTATATCCCTTGACACGATGGTGTCCACAGCTTGGCGCCAAGTCTAGTAACACCAGTATTAGATGTACATCAGTGCCAAAATATCAGGTCAACGAGAGCCTCCTATTGGCCGGCCCTTATCGATAAACTGTGGACGCAAACCATCGTGTCAACGGATAGTATATATCTCTATGTTTTTAGTGAATTTAAGGCCTTAATTAATACCCAAACTTAACATAAAATCATATATGTAAGTCACGTGCTTTAATTAGGATCCTAATTGATTTTAGGACCGGATCAGGATTTGATTTTAGGATGGATCCGGCTCCTAGTTTGGCGGCAGCTTTTTGCTTAACACTTCCTCTAACTTTGGCCGTAGACACAGAGACTAATACTGGGAAGGTGCGAGTACTAGGTCCTACCCTATATCCTTTATAACGAGCCTTTTGTTCAATGTTACCTTCCATTCAATCGAATAGTGGATGCAGCTCGGCGGCTCTTCATCGTATATGTGCCATCTTTTCATCCCACTCAAACAGGCTAAGAAGCTCTAGCTTAGCACATTGTACTATTGCAGGTTGGGCGCTCAAGGTATCTTGGCTACGGTCTTCTATAGGCCCGCTCGCGTCGTCGTACGACCCGCCTCTTACAGGTGAGAGGCCTTCACCACCTCGCCTAGGAGTGCTTGTAACCGGATATGGCTCGAATGGTTCAGTTTCGGATGCATTTCGAGGGTCGTACGATTGGTGGCGACCGTCGGGAGGAGTGCGGCTGGATAGTTCGGCAGTGCGTTGTTGGTGGCGCTGCTGGGTTCTATAGGGAGTGAGGTCGGGCCTACGTTGATTCTTACTGGGTCTATGAGAGGGCATCTTTTCATATCCAACCCGATCCTGCTGCTGCAGAGCTCATCTACCACGGTACTGTACTGTAGTGTCCTACTAGACAACTGGCCTGGATAATTTAGATGGCCCATGCGCGTATCTTAGCGGGTCGGACATGGCCACGCCCATTATGCCAAGATCCCCTCTGGATCATAGTCGGCCCGCCCATGTTGCCGGGCTAATGTTGTCCTATTCCAGGATTAAGCTTTAAGGATTTATATTAATCTACATAGAGCTTTAGATAGAGTGCGTTTGTTTAACCGAAGTAATAAGCATCCCTATAGCGTATAATACGGCATACAGCGCATCCCAATTGGGTATAGCACTGCTACGCAGAAGTTTTATCTCTCGCAGTTAACCCCTCTTTTCGTTGCTTTATTATTATCTTCAATCCGCTTTAATATACGGCTAAACATACAGAACGCTAGGTACCCTATATAAACTTTAACCCGAGTTAATAGCTTTAACTTAGAGCCTTATATATAGAGTTTAATTAATATATTAATATATATATAGATATAAGGTTTTCTAGGGGAAGACCCCCTAGACCCCCCCTCTATAGAGCTTTGCTTAATTTAGAAGTAGTAATAAGATTAAGGCGCCTTAGTTACCGCTAGGTAAAGATCTACTATAGTAACTAAGGCGCCCTAATTAAGCTGGGCTTGGGGGTTGTGTTAGTTACGAATTTAGTATATATATAGACTGCAGAGCTTTAATATAGAGCCCTCTACATAGGATCTGATATAGTAGATTGTAATTCCAATTTAAAGCTTTATATACTAAATATTTTTAATACCTAATAACTAAATCGCCGTATAGCTGGAATTAAAGTCTACTACCTTAACTTAATCAAATACGCGTATAAGAAAAGATATAACTATATGCCAAGACCTCTTCCCCAATAGGCGGAGGCGGTGTGGCTATAGTAGCGACGCCTAACATAATTAAGTAACTACGTCGTTGCCTACTAGTTCGGACGTACGACAACGCAATAGCTCGGCAATAAAGCAATAGCTTGGCGCCAAGTAATAAGAGGGAGGGAAAGTAGGGAAAAAGAGGTAGGAGAGGAGATTAGGGGTAGCTCGGCCACTACAAGAAGGTTATAATAGTGGTATAGTATTAAACTTTAAAAATTGTATCCTAGGAGCTTAATTAACGACCCTTATATAAAATGTTAATAAGGTTTAATTATAGAGCTTTAAACCGGCAGATATTTTAAAAATACCTATTATAAGCAGCTCTAAGTGCAAAATCTAGAATATTTAGTAGTAATATAAGTATAAAACGGGGTATATATTTACGTTCCTAAATATTATTATATAACGTAATCTTTAGGTAATAAAAACTAGCTATTAATATTGCTTAACTAATACCTATTAAAGGTTCTTCTATCCTTTCTATCTTCTCTCTTACCCGTTATTTCCTTATCTAATACTGTCTACATTGCCATGTTAACTAATAGATTACTTAGTAGAGACTAAAGAGGCGTACTAGAGAACCTCTAGATCCTATAAGAAAGAAAATAAGGGGAGAAGAAGGTATAGAGGAGGGAGTATTTATAGACGGGAGGAGGCCTATAAGTATAGGATATTAGGCGGCCATAATATAGCTATTAACGTTATTTAACTAATACCTACTAGAGGCTTCTCCGTCTTTTCTATCTTCTTTCTTACCTATCTCCTCGTCTAATGCTATCTATATTACTATATTAACTAATAGATCCCTTAGTAAAGACTAAGGAGGAGTATTAGAGCACCTTTAGCTCTATAAAGAAGAAGAAAAGAAGAGAGGAAGATATAAAGAAGGGAGTATTTATAGACAAGAGGTCTGCGAGTAGAAGATTAGATAGCTATAATATAACTATTAATATTGCTTAACTAACATCTACTAGAGGCTCCTCTATCCTTCCTATCTTCTCTTTTACCCATCTCCTTGTTTAATACTATCTATATCACCACGTCTGTTACGGACGCTTTAAGTACGATATTACAACTACTTGGAGAGGAGTTGGAAGAAGCTAGTTGGTTAATACAGGCACGGTTTAGAATAGATCCAGTAGAACCATGTAATGAGGAATGGTAACTAAGGTCACGTAGCGTTGAACGTATTAACTATGTTAAATGGAAGGGACGTTACGTTTAATATAGATAACACGCACCTTACGTACAAGGGAGGATTTCTTAGGAGTATAGTTGTGTATTTAAAGGACCTTAGTCCCTACTGTAGATAGTTCTCTCCTTGTAGTAAATCTTAGAATACAATTGGAGTTAGTCTGTTGGGTAACTACTTCACCAGTTATTATTATGTTGTTGATTTGTTCTTACCTATATACCCAGCCTAATAACAGGACCCACCGTAGTTACTGCTATAAGGTTCCGTTACATATTTACTACTAAGGTTACGGTATTAAATAAGGTTGAATAATATGCCACCTAAAGTACCAGTCACAATGCCGTCAACGGCAGCCATAACCTTAAGCGTAGATACTAGTATGGCAGGCACGGATTCTTAGTTAATTATATAAAGTTAGTTATAAGAAATAGTTAATCACTTACAAGATAATAATAGGATACTTAAAGAACGCATTAATGGAATTAGAGCAGTAAAGATTAAGTTATCTTTAATTAAACGGTTCTTAGGAGAGAAGTTAAAGCTTAAGGGATTTCTTACGCAAATACACTTTAAGGTTATGCAGGAAGGAGCAAAGTTAGCAACATTATTGGATTAAGTAGCCTACGCAGGGTTATTCCTAATGGGGAGGGCACTTAAGTGGTTTAAACCATATCTTATGGAGATATAGGCTAATAGCATAATAACTACTAACTAGGACGTACGGTATATATTTACCAGTTAGGACGGGTTTATAGAACGGTTAATACAGATATTTAGAGACCTGGAGGCAGTAACCACAGCGGAACAAAAGCTTTAGAACTTAGTATAACGCATTTTAGTAATTAAATATACAACACAATTTTAAACACTAGCTATGTAGGTTAAGTGGAATAATAAGGCGCTTATAGTATAGTATAAATAGGGACTTAAGGCTAAAGTCTAGGACGCAATTATCCTAATAGAAGATGCGGATACTCTAAGAGAGTTAATAGATTAGTTAATAAAGATTAATAATAGGATCTACCAAAGGGAACAGGCTAAGAGAGGTTAAAACAGAGTTCTATAGTTATATAAGGCGCAGAGTACGCAACAACCAACACCAAGCTAAAAACTATGGCATGGCGTAGAGCCAATGGACCTAAGCGGTACTAAAGAAACCTAAAAATAGGAAAAGAAACTATAGAAACCTAGAGGTTAAAAATCTAGTAATTAAAGGACTAAGGAGCAGAGGCTAAACCAGGGATCTTAATAGTAGAAGATATTTAGACGGACTCTATAGCAAAGTTAGTGGTTTAGAGATGGAGCTTATATAAATTGCGGAAAATAGGGTTATTTCGCCAGAGACTATAGAGGTAGTTAGAGTAACTACGCGGTAAAGGGAACCAGACTAGCAGAAAATATATATATACAGAGAGATAATAGTGCACTATAAGGAATAAAAGAATGTTTAATTAACAGTTTCACATTTTGTTATAATAACGTATACTAAATTTATAAGGACGCCAAGTACGGCGCAAGCTATTAGCTATAGGAGCCATTATTATCTAAGTTTAGAGGAACCAACGAACTAGCTTGCAGATTAGATATTAAGAACAATAAATTTAATATAGGTAAAGCATTTACTGACAATAAGGCAATAAAGGCAGCTTACTAGAAGTAAGCAGACCTTAGAGAAGTTAAAATAGAAGCAGAGACTAAGACTATTATAGAATAGGGTTTAGTAACGGGTATTATAACACCATTAGATACAATTTCCATCGCTTTATAAGACAATAGGAGTAATGTTTAGAAGAAACTAAGTAAGTAGACAACTGCTAGTGCTAGCTTATTACTTAATAAAGGTAAAAGGCCACAGGTCCAAGATTCTTACAATAAGATAAAAAAGGCTTTAGACTTATAAGATATAATAAGGACAGCTTAGGAACCCACAACGGACAAAAACTAATAGGAAAGGGCAGCAACTCAGTTTATAAACAAACAAATGAGTATAGGACGCAAGTTTAAGAACTACAAGTTTAGGGAATAAATAAGAACGTTAATAGTTCTAGGTAAATGCAATATTTAGCCTAAAGATTAAAAAGTTAATATAGGGATTAAGAAGTAAGATGACTTTAAAAACCTAGCTGCAAGACGCAGAAAACAAAAAACTATAGATAAGTTTAGAGCAAGAATTATTATATGGCAAGAGCAGAAACTAGATAAGAGATCTAGTATGCTAGGTTATATAAGGGACAGAGCACCCGTACGAAAAATCACTAATAGGCCAAGTGTAGGAACACCTAGGGTAAAGTAGTTAGATAAACTAGAATAAGAAGAGGATCTAGATATCCTAACTAGGTTTAAAAAAAGACATACTAAAGGATGTTATAATATAGCGATAACAAGGTACTTTCTAATAGATAAACTATACACACTAAACCAGCTATACGGAAAGTGGTATAGGCAATAAAGCAACAATAAATGGGCAGATTTCTATATATGGCTAGATAAAAACAGTTGTCTAAGACTAACCTATTATGGAAAAACGTATAAGTTATATTAAAGGAGTATTAATTATGACGTTAAGGAACCTAGAAGAGGGATTTAGGGACTAGAGAAGTGAGAGACAAATCTTAGTACCTACAGAAGAAAGACTAATAGTAAGATTAGCTAGACAGAGGTTTAAACTTAAGAGTAAAGATAAGCCAAGAGTAGACCTAAGTCACTTAGCATATTATACACTATTGTGGATAGCTTGTATAGATAATATGTGTAATATGCATAGAGTACTAAAAAATAAGAACCAGAAGTACCTAACTAGGATATATTAGGCACCAGAGGAAAAGCGGTTTAGGGACGCTAGGTATATATATAGATAGCACCTAGTAGAAGTATAAGGTTAAGGGGACTTAATACTTTAACCAGGAAGATTTTTTATAGAAGAATGCCTAGACGGATAATAGTGGTAGAAGTGCCTAGAAAATACTTGTTTATAGCATATAGAGGATAAAAAGTGAACTAAGTATTGGCCAAAGTTGGACTAAGTACAAGCGGGATCTAGCAGCCAACAGTTAGGAAAAGGGGAGGCGTATAGGACTAGAGGGAACCAGTGTTAAAGCCTTAAACCCTTAAAGAAATTTAAGGATAATACCTAAATTTACAAGTTAAGTGGCAAGATTAGCAGTTTAAAGCGTTGGTAGACAGTAAAATAATAAGGAACTATATATTACTAGTAATAGTAGAAAGAATAGGGTTACTATATAGGCAGAAGGAACACCCGTATCCACTTATAATAATTTTAGGAGATTAGATAGCCTATAGAAGAGGTATTACTAATTTTAAAATAGGACCTATTTAGCTAACTATTAAATGGAGACTAGTTAGAATGTTTTTTAATATTCTACTATTAGGATAGGATAAGGTAATGCTAGGGATGCCTTAGTTATAGGAATATAATCTAAAGATTAATTGGGTTATAGGTTAGGTTAATATTAGAGATACTTAATGACGTAAGATATAATAACAAACTAAGTTGGTATAGTACTAAGTTGGAGCGATATACGAAGAGACTGAGCGAAGCTTAAGTTATGTACCAAAGAAATACCACAAGTATAGTAAAAAGTTATGGTTACTAGAAAGTAAAAAGCTGTTAGAATATATAGCATAGGACTATAAAATAGAGTTAGAAGAAGGAACTAGTCCAAGGTTCTTTTTAATCTATAAGCTTACTAAAACAGAGTTAGTAGCGCTTAAGAAGTTTGTCTAGAAGAACTTACAAAAGGGATATATTAGACTATTATAGTTATTAGCAGAATATCCAGTACTGTTTATCCTAAAGAAAAACGGAAAACTTAGGATGTGTATAGACTATAGATAGTTAAATAGTATTACTAGGAAGGATAGGTATTTTTTACCCTTAATTAGCGAAATCTAAGATAGGATAGGTAATGCGCAAATCTTTACAAAGATAGATCTAAGGTAGGCGTACTATTAGATTAGGATTAAGGAAGGTAACAAATAGAAAGCAGCTTTTAGGTTAAAGGAAGGACTATATAAGCCATTAGTTATACAATTCGGGCTTATAAATGTACTAGCAACGTTCTAAAAGTAAATTAATAGTGTGTTAGGAGAACACCTTAATAAATTTATTATAGTATATCTTAACAATATTATCATCTACTTAATAAGTGAGGAAGAATATAGAGAACACGTTAAATGGGTCTTAAAGAGACTATAAGAAGAATAGATGCTAGTAGTAATTAAAAAATGCGAGTTCTTTATAAGGAAGACCGATTTTATAGGATTTATTATTAAACTAGGAAAAATTAGTATGGACCTAAAGAAAGTCAAAGCTATAGTAAGTTAGTAAGAACCAGAGAACGTTACACAGTTAAAATCGTTCCTAGGGGTTTGCAACTACTATAGGAGGTTTATAGCATAATGGTTAAAGAGTATTAAGCCATTTACAAGGTTAACAAAGAAAGAGGAACTATGGGTATAGGGAATAGAGTAAAAGCAGTTGTTTAAGAAACTTAAGGAGTTGTTTACCTAGGAACCAATCCTTAAAATCTATTAACTAAAGTTAGAAACGGTTGTTAAGACAGATGCATTAGACTTTGCACTAGAAGTATATTTGCTATAGAAGTACTAGGACGCATAGCATTTAGTAGCGTACTATAGTTAAAAGATAACACCACCAGAGTTAAACTACAATATTTACAATAAGGAGTTGCTAGGCATAGTTACAGCACTTAAGGAATGGAGAGCATTTTTATAAGGCACAGAGAAACCATTTATGGTAAAGACGGACTATAAGAACCTTACAGGATTCCTAACAATAAAGGAACTCAACCAAAGATAGGTTAGATGGGCGGAAATGCTTATAGAATACCATTTCAAAATCCAGTATACTAAGGGTATAGATAATGCACGAGCAGATACTCTAAGTAGAAAGGCTAAACTATAGAATAATAAAAAGCCATTAGGAGCTTTATTGCGAAGGGATTAAGATGGATTAATTAGGTATAACTATCCAAAGATTGCAGTAACTAAGGAAAGTTAGATCCACAAATTACTAGAGAGTAATTAGATAAAGAAGATCTAGAAAGCATAGCTTAAGGATTTAAACTTAAAGCAATATAAGAATAGAGAAGCTACTTATGTTTTAAGGTTAATTATAGAGGAGTTTATAAAAGAGTTTTACAAAGGAATAATATAAGGACATAACGGGTCTATGGGACTAGTATTAAGACTTTAAAAGGAGTATATTATTTAAGGAATCTGGGGACTAGCTAGATAAGTTATAAAGGAATATCTAAATTGCTAAAGAAACAAACTAATAAGGTATAAGCCATACAGAGGGCTACAACCTATTAAAATACTAGAAAGACTATAGGGAGTCATATTATAGGACTTTATTATTAAGTTACTAAAGTTAAAAGATCCTATTACAGGACAAGATCATAACGCGATTTTAGTAATAGTAGATAAGCTTACAAAGTGGGCATACTTTATAGCATGCACAGAAGAAATATTAGCAGAAGATATTACTAGAATCTATATAAAAGAAGTATTTATAAGACATAGAGCACTGAGTAAGGTTATATTGGATAGAGATCTAAGATTTATAGCAGCATTTTAGGAAGTGTTTTTGGCAGAATAAGGGGTTTACGCAGCAATATCTACAGTATATTATCCGCAGACGGACGGACAAATAGAAAGATTAAACTAGACACTAGAACAGTATCTAAGGCATTATATTAATTACGCACAAAACAATTAAGTATTGTTATTACCAGTTATATAGTTTACATACAATGCAACACTATAAGAAGAAATAGGGATATTACTATTTAAGGCGAATTATAGATATAAGCCAAGAATGTTATTATCGCCACGTTAAGCAAAGAAAACAAGTAGCATAGCGAAGCAAAAAATGGAGACGTTAATAAATCTTTATACAAACCTTAAAGAAATAGCTAAACTAGTACAAGAACAAATGAAAAGGTACTATAATACTAAAAGATCTGAGGGACCAGATCTTAAGGAGGGAGATAAAGTATAGCTACTATACAAAAATTTCAAAAGTTGATAATTAAGTAAGAAGTTGGACTACGTTAGACTAGGACCTTTTAAAATTAAGTAGAGAATTTTATTAGTTATATATAAGTTGAACCTACTAGCTAAAATAAGAATCTACCCTATATAATATATCGCAATGCTAGAACTAGTACACGGAAACGTTAAACCACTAGTGTATAAGGCAGACATGTATAAAGGGTAAAAAGAGGACAAATAGTAAGTTTTAAAGATTATTAGTTACGAGGATGTAGATAATAAAACATAGTACAAAGTAAAGTGGATAGGCTATAGTAAGACTACCTAGAAACCACTAAGCAACCTAAAAAACGTTATAGGAAAGGTAAAGGAGTATCAGAAAAAAGCAGGTTAGGGAGTATTAAAAAAAGATCACCAAAGAATAAGTTACCTAAGGGGGACCTATAAGGAGCAACTACTACGTTACTTGGAGTTGTTTTCTTCTTTAGAAACTCTACCCTCTTATTACCCAGCTTAGACAGACCCTATTAAATAAGTTTCCACTTCTTAGAACAAACCTTCTCACGAACACGTTCCAGACGTTAAAGACAAGTATAAGCTAGACGCTAGGCTTTAAGAACGCGTGCAGACTCTTCTAAGGCATATTAAACCTCAAGCAACGCGGAGGCCAGCTCACCGTCAAGTTTTGCGGCAGTAGATTAAACATAAGACCCTATAATAAGTTACTTAGGGAACTTAAAGACTGTTAAGAGTTACAGGACACGTATACTTAGCATTAGATATAGAACAAACATCGTAGGCAGAACAAACGTTTGCCTTAGTACACTCAGAATAGGAAGAGGGTTGTTAAGACAACGGACTTGCCAGCGCAACACAGACCAGCCCCTCTTTCGCATAACGAGAACAAGGGATCGCCATCACTTCACCAAGTAATAGTATGGAAGAGATAGTACGCAGGCAACACTTAACCTAAGAGAGAGAAGAAGAAGCCTTAGGTATAATAAGTAAGGATATTAACTAGACTAATTAAACGGACATTACACCTCTAGTGGACAACTTGGAGATGTTAGGAATCTTTAAGGACGAAGATAAAGAGGAGGGAGATAGTGTTACAGACGCTTTAAGTACAATATTATAACTACTTGGAGAGGAGTCGGAAGAAGCTAGTTAATTAATATAGGCACGGTCTAGAATAGATCTGGTGGAACTATATAACAAGGAATAGTAACTAAGGTCACATAGTGTTGAACGTATTAACTATATTAAACAGAAGGGACGTTATATTTAATACAGATAACACGCACCTTACGTACAAGGGAGGATTTCTTAGGAGTATAGTTGTGTATTTAAAGGACCTTAGTCCCTACCATAGATAGTTCTCTCCTTGCAGTAAATCTCAGAATATAATTAGAGTTAGTCTGTTAGGCAACTACTCCACCAGTTATTATTACGTTGTTGATTTGTTCTTACCTACATACCTAGCCCAATAATAGGACCCACCGTAGTTACTGCTACAAGGTTCCGTTACAACGTTAACTAATAGATCCCTTAGTAGAGATTAAGGAGGCATATTAGAGCACCTCTAGCTCCCTATAAGGAAGAAAAAAAGAAGAGGGAGTATAGAAGAGGGAGTATTTATAGATAGGATAAGGTCTATAAAAGGAGTAGTAGTAAGGTTAAGGCGCCTTAGTTACTACTAGGTAGTATTATCTTATTAAAAGGGTCTACTATAGTAAATAAGTGGGGTTAATTTAGAAGTAATATATATTTTTAAAGGTTACATAACTTATTATATAAGCAACATTTCCGCCCTAATAAAAAAACCTAAAAAATTCTAAAAATTAATTAACGCTATAGACAGCAGTAATATTGATCTAGTAATACTACCAATTCCCCCTATATACTATTATATATATATTTATTAACTCTAAAGGCAATAAGAAGGTAGGACAGATAGGGGGTTTAAAAATTAGATAAATTAGACTTTATAGTTAAGCTATTTAAAAGGTAGGAAACTAAAATAAATACCATATTCTTTACTTACCTTTAAGTTAGTATATAATTTCCTATTTAAGAAAAGTCGTTTATAAGTAGTTGCTACTACCTCCATGCAAAATCTTCCTATTATACCTCTTTAGTCTTATTTATAGATAACTAAAATTATTTTTATTATATCTATATTTAAATATAAGTCCTAAAAGCTTTTTAACTTATAAGATTACTATATAAGTTAGCCCGGCTATCTTATCCTTTTCCTTAATATCTAGAACTACCTAGTTAAGTATTAGGCCCTAGCTTTTATATATAGTAAGAGTAAAAGCTAGAGTAACTAGAAATTAATGCCGTAAGTAAGAGCCTCTTATACCCTCCTATTTATAAAGTATGGAAAATATAAGGATAACTTTCTTATTATTCTGCTAAGTAAATAGAGCAGGTCCATTATACCTATCTACCGTAATTAGTAGTAACTAGAGCTAATTATTTTTAATATCCGCGTGTTCCTTTTATATGACATCTTTAACTATATTAGTAGTACCATTTACTAAGCCTGATTTAACCTAGATATTCTATATTAGTATTACTTTTACGCTAATACATAGGGCTAGATTTTCAATAGTATTATACTAATTAGAAGTAGCTTTCTATATAACTATACCAGTATTAACTAACTTAATAGCTACTACTAGCTATAAAAGGTTGTAAAGCCGAATAGTATTATACTTACCTATAGCAACGCGTATGCTATATAGCCGAATTATATTATTAAAGCCTGTAACCTTATTAGTAGGTAGGCCCTACTTATACCTAGTTAAAAGAAGCCTCTAGGTTGAATTACTTATAAAATTACTATATAGCTCTATAAGGGCGGTCCGAAATATAGAGCTTTTAACGTTATTACCGCCTTACCGCATAACTTGATCTAAAATAGTAGTTTAGTTAATTACCTTATAGGCTCCCTTTCTATAGCTAGCAAGCTCTAATAGGCTAGCGGGTAGATTATTATATAAGGCCGCCTAACCTATAGGGAGAAGCTAATAGAAATTGCCTATTAGTAAGATATTTGAGCCTCTAAAATAGTTATTGTTATATATAAGGTAGATCTAATAGAGGCGGCAATTAATCTAGGCTAGATAGACTTGCCTAATTATAGATTTCTTATAAAGAATAAGATAGTAAATATTTTTAAAAGCTTATTATAGAGGTATAAGACTGGCAGTAGGTAATTTCTTAAAGGGGCGATTTACCGGTAGCCTTAATAGATTATATATAGTCCTGCTATTAATATTAAAGGCAGCTACCCTAGTAGGGGCGGCTTAAGCTAATAGTAATAGCTTGCTATTAGCCCTTACTACAGCACAGAGCGTAGTAGAGAGAATAGTAATAGGATATAATTTGCCGGTTCCTACCTCTTTATTAATATTAATCTATAGTAAGGGGGGGGGAGGGGCTAAGGCCTACTTAGATCTGCCTATAGTAATTAACTATAGCGTTATAAATATTATGCTAGCCTGGTTATAGGGGGGATAGGGTTGCTATTTAAGATAGGCAGCTCTATAGTAGAGGCTATAACCATACTTCCTACTAATAAGTCCTATTATTAAGCTATGGGTATATACTATAATATATACCCCAGTTGTAGTTATAATTAAGCTCCCTATTACTTAGCCTGTTAGGATCCTTAATTTTAACTCTATTAGTGTTTTAAACGCGGGCATATAGGGCCTTAAAAGACTGGTATAGCTCTAAGTCGTCTACGAAATTGCCCTTAAACTTATTAATATTATTAGTAGTTTCGCGACCTTCCTCTAGTTTCTAATTATAGAAGTAGTTAGGCGGGTACTAATAAGAGTTAATGCAAGCCTAATAGGAAGCTATATAATTAGGGGCCCTAAATCTATTAGTATAAGTAGCCACTTTCTTATACTCCCTCTATGGGTAATAAAGAATAAGCTTTATATAATAGAACTTAAGATACTATAGATAGGAAGGATCGCCTTTATATTACAGAAAGTACGATATAACTTAAGGCCTTGCTCTTGGCTAATATTTATAAGTAGAGTAATTAAAATAGAGTAGAAAATTGAAGAAAGTAATATCCTTTACCCTATTTAGGCGGCGCTTATATTTCTTATAGTTAAATAGTCCGCACCCCCCTAGTTGGCCATCCTTAAGCTTATATATAGCGCTTTAATTATCCTTCTAGCGGTAGTTTAAAGTTACTATATTCTTAGAGCCTTTATAAAGGGGAATATTAAAAAGTAGATAGTATACCTCCTGCGCTAACTAATTACGTTTAGTAATAAGCTTATTTATAAACCTGGCCACTACTAAACTAAAGGCATAAAGGCCATTAGCATACGGCTATACTAATTAGAGTAGCTTTTAGTAGGAAGTTAACTTCTTCTTTTTTTTACTGCAATATTTGCCTATATAGTTAACTATTACTAATATACTTAGGCCGTCGAAATCGGACTCTGCACCTATACGTGGTGACGGCTACGAACCTGGTCTTCGAAATTCAGATCCAGAGCCAACGCAGAGACGTTATATAGCGTGCGGACAGGACCTGGTGGTGGTTGTGGGCGTCAAGGGCGGTGGTAAAAAATTTTCGGATGGTGAGATCTTGAAAACCACTACTGTTGGCCCTCTACAGTACGATGACTACTACACTATTCTATCCAGGGCACCTATATAATCTAATATAGATAAGCAGTTTTTAATAATATCCCTAAAAACCCCAATAGAAAGCATCAACAACCTTATATTAATAAATAGATAAGCGTGAACAAACGAACAAACGAGCAAATATACGGCCCCTCTTAACCCCTAGGGCGATCGCCCGCGGAGCATACGGTCACTCGCCGTACTACTATAATACTACTAAAAGGCAGCTGGATAACCCTATACGGTTTTCCTTATCTCCTCTTGACGGAGTGGTGCCCTTAGAGAGGGCCTAGTGACTGGGGCCTAGGCATAAAAGATACCCAGATACACACACACATATATCCCACTTTTGTCTTTTAGTATTAGGATAGTAGAACGGATGAATCCCCCTTACGCCTTTAATAGGCCTTAGGGGGGGGGGAGGTAAGGCGTATATGGCAATGGTTAGTAAGAGATAGCATATAGGGGGTGGTTAAGATACAGGACACAACTATATACAGCAATCAATCGGCAAGGCCTAGCTAGGACGTAGTGAACCCTAGCTCTGGATAAGCTAGAGAAGGAAGCAGTGGTTCCCAAGGAGTTCAAAACATCTAAGGAGGAGGACGTAGCTGTAGGCCCATAGGGCCGCTGCTACGTGCAGGCATGGCAAATCGGGGTTTTTCATCCTACTGAGGTGGCTCATAGGGTTTTTCCTTCCCCCCTAATAGCAAGGGTTTTTCCCCGTTAATATTACTTTTCCCTTATATACGGAGTAGTCTGCGTGGGCCTAAATAGGATCCATATTAGACGTTAATCAAAGAATCTACTACTAATATACTTATAGCGGGTAATATATTAACATTCGCTATCCACGCTAATATTATAGCTGTATTATAACCATTAAGAAGCTTATTATTACGCTATGGATAGAACGTCTAGTAATATAGATTTTAATTCTTTAATATAGCGGCCTTATTGCGGAGAGAGCGTAGAAAGTAGAAGTGGTACTTCTTTACTTTAGTAAAGCCCTTTTTTAATCTTAAGTAGTAAGATTTAATGTAATTATAGTGCTGTTAAAATTAATTAAGGTAGGTAGGAAGAAGCTTACTAGTATTAAGCTATTCTTTATAGCTAAGAGTAGAAGAATATTAAAGATTAGGAGGCCTAGATTAATTAGAATTTATTATAGATATAAAAGTAGCCTAGTACTTAGTAAAAGCCGCCCTTAATTTACTAGCTAATAGATCTGGCTCTAGGGCTATTAAACTCTATAAAAAGCTATATATATAGCCACTACCTTACACCTGCCACTTATATTAAAACTAAAAGTTAGTGTTATTAAATAGACCTATAAGCATGTACTTCCTAAATAGATTAAAGCGGTAATATATGTAACAGCTTATATAAATGTCTCTAAACCAAAGCTTGTGGATTGCTATCTAATAAAGATACTAAGCTAAGAAGGAGGAAAGGTAGCTGTAAGGGCTTATATAATGTTATGGAACAAGGGCAATAGCTATAGAGCATATGTATTTGAGGAGTCTATAAGACGCTGCGCGATCAATCGTAAAGGTCAAGGGCGTAAGGAGGTAATATACCCTCGCGTAGCTGACATAAGCTATATATAAGGTGTATATAAGAGCACAGGGCTCTCCTATAGAGGCCCCTATAGTTAGGTTCTATAATACTACCCCCCCTCCTATTAAGGCGGAGCTCTAGCGACGCTGTGGTTACTATATATATATAGGGGGAATGCTTAGGGTATATAGAAGAAGAAGAAATATTGTTATAGGTATAACGAGCTTATATAGATGCTTCTGACTTAAAGCTTGTGGGTTGCTACTATATAAAGGTACTAGGCTATAGAGGGGAAGGAGACTGTTAGAGACTTAGTAAGATGCGAGGGTGTTGCTAAGGCGCTAGTAGTAAGCGAGCTAATAGTGATTTTCTATCCTAGGGATAGAAAATCCTAATTAGTTGGCTTTTCCTTAGCGTCTAGAATCTAACTAATTAGACAACTTTAACCGGCGGTTAAAGTTCCTTAATATCTCGTTAGAGTAGTTATATAACGGTAATGTATAATGATTTAGCTGTGGCGGCTCCTATAGGGGATTAGGTCCGAAATCTCTACTTAGGCCTAGTTTCTGTGGGTTTGCGTAGTGGAAATTACTAATTAGATCTTTTACGTTTTTAAAATTTTCCTATAGTTGCCATTCCGGCTAATCTATGTTAAATCTTATATAGGTAGCTTTGTGGTAGAGCCGCCGTCCTCTGCCTTTACTAAAGTATTTAGAGTTAATAATTTGTTTAACGGTCCACTCTTTATGGTTCTTGTCTTTATTTTTATCTTAGATCAGTACCAGTAGGGGTTTAGGCTATGTTTGTTCTAGTAGAGAGTTAGGCTGGTAAAGGTATAGTAGCTATAGGTAAAATATGGGCTATATCCTATAGGTAGCTAAGGAAGGTGGGAGCTCTAGTTTATATATAGCTCCTCTATTAATAACTTGTTTAATTTAGTAGGGGCTAAGGTTCTTATAATTAAGTGACTTTATAGGCCTCTGCGTAGAGATATTATGTGCATTTAACTATACCTAGTCGCTAATACATATCTTAGGTAGTGGTGTTCTATAACGGTTAGCGAAGTAAGCCTACTTTGCTTGGGCCTAGGCTATATTTCCTTTGCAGTAGTTAAGTAGATCTTTTATATAGTCTATATACTAATTAGTAAGTAGCATCTTAAGGCGTTTTCTATATAACAGTTTCTTATTAATAGGCTCTAGTAGCTCTATACCGGATTATAGGTAATAACCTTTATTCGCGAAAAACGGGGTAAGTCCTGTGGTGGCTAAGATATAGTTATTTGCTATAAATTTACCTAATAGAAGGTGGTCTACCCAGTTATCTTAACTATAGGCAACTACCTATTATAAGTACGCCTTTATACTAGTGTTAGCGTTTTCTGGTTATCTAGCAGTTTTATAGTAAAAGGATATAGATATCTTAATAGAGATACTAAGGCGTTAGCAGATCCGCCTCCATATATTAAAGTTAAATTATGTGCCTCGGTTAGACGTAATAAAGTTAGGTAATCTATGTAGTTAGTAAACTTCGCGGAGGAAGGCGTTGATAACGTTGCTAATAGCTACACCTTTAGTTAGGATATAGTGACGTTCTTTTATAAGTTGGCATATTATTATAAGGATGTTCTTATAGGTTCAGCCATGTTATTTATAAGTCGGCATATTATTATAAGGATGTTTTTATAGGTTTGGCCATGTTATTTATAAGGCGGTAGGTTAATAATAAAGTCTATAGCAACATCTGCCCATTGGCGTATAGGTATTAGTAAAGGGTGTAGTAGCCCTTAGTACCTTATATGGAATACTTTAGCACGCTTATAACTATAGCAGGCGCCTATAAAGTATTTAACTAAGTCTATTATTTTGGGCTAGAAGTAGTATTAGCTTAGGAGCTTATAGGTTCCTTTTTTACCTAGGTGGCCGCTTAACCGGAGGTTATAGGCCATTTAGATTAGTTGCCGTTGTAAGTCTTCTAAGTTAGGGATAAATAGACGGCCTCTATAGTAGAGCCTATTCTCTTTTACTTCTAAGGCTGTTATATTAATCTGGCCTAAGCTTTAGAGGTTAGTAGGCAGCGTATAGGTACTAGCAGTCTTTACGGCAATTAGTTAATATAGTAATGGGTTAATAGAGGTGTTATATGCTGCGGTAATAAGCTTGTTAATTTTGGGGGATAACTCTAGTTCTATGGTATAAAGCTAAGGTGCGGTTGGTTCTGTCTTAGGTAGTATACTTAGGGCCAAGTTTTATACTTTTAGAATTATCTATTATTGGAATTAATTACAAGGGTTATCTTTGTTACGGCGCTGGTGGAAAACGGTACTGGCAAATTGCCGTTAGATTGCCGCAACTTGCTATTACGTGATGGCAAGTTGCCGTCACGTGACCAGAGGATTGTATATAGCTTCGAGCGGTGCTTCCGTTCTTCCCCTTTCCTTTTCTCTAGCTTTGGATCCTCGTTTATAGACAATCCAATCATACAGGCTTGCATGCGTCCTTCTTACTGTGCTCGTGCCTCAATTAACTAAGTTGCTAACATTATCTAAAGCTCGTCACTACTCTTTTCTTCCTAAGAAGGAACTTAAATATATCTACAAGGACATAGAATAGGACCCCAAGGACATTGCTAGGACCATAAGGACAGGACAGAACCAAAAGAATATAAATAAAACGCGAAACCTAAGAATAGGACACGCATGGACCAGAACCCCTAGAAAATAAACAAACACCGGAAATTACCTAATACCCCTACTACTATGCTAAGAAATATAGCAGCCGGCAAAGCCGCTATAGGACCCGTAAATACCTCCAATAGTGAAACAGTCGCCGTCTTAACCCCATAGGAAGAGCTTATAGCAGCTAATGCCAAAATTAAACGGCTTTAAGAACTGCTTAAAACTAGAGATACCCCTATACCTAGTAAGGAGTTATTAGACACCTAAAGACTTGCTACAGTCCTTAAGGCCCTAGCCTAACATACAGCATTAGCATTGTTATGGTCCGCGAAGGTTACGGACCCCCTATTGCTTATGGACGGAACTAACCCTATATTTAATAATTGAAAGCTTTAACTGCAAGATAAGCTTAAAGTTAATACAGACCACTTCCCTACTACTTAAGCTAAGATGGCCTATATCTTCAGCCGTACTGGCGGGGACGCATAGACGTACCTACGTCCATAATACGCCTAGGATTTGGCAGACCCCTTCCTCTCTAGAGAAGAGATAATTAACCACCTATCTTCTATTTATAAGGACCCCTTTAAGACACAGAACGCCCGCCTTAATTATAAAGCCCTTAACATAAAAACAATGGAGACCTTTTTGGCCTTCTAGACCCGTTTTTTATACCTAGCCGGCTAGGCCTAAATCCCCCAGGAAGACCTGCTACTAGACCTATTTAATAAGCTTACCTTAGACCTACAGCGGGCTGTGCTGCCAGTCTTTACTACTATATAGACGCTAAAGGAACTAACGGACTAGTGCTTAGCTATTAATTAAGGCCTCTATTAAATTAAGGCATATGCCAAGTAGTATAAAGCTAGGAACCCTCTAAACTAGACCACAAGCAATATAAGAACAGCTAATAGTGCCCTAGTATAGGCCGCAACTCCCACAGCACTAACTGTTTAGCCCGCTGTTAATCTAGCAGCTAGTCGCGCAGCTAGTCCTGCTATAGGCCCGGTATAGACTCAGCTAATGTACAGCAACCCCTATAGACAAGCCCTTAGTAATTAAGGAGCTTGCTTTTTATGCGGCTAAAAAAACTACTTTGTAAAAGACTGCCCTATAGCAGCAAAGACAAATAAGGTCCTGCTAATTTAGGAGGTTAGTATAGAGCTGGAAAAAGAGGAACCCTAGAGGAAGACTCCTCTCTAGGGTTAAAAGGGATTAATATGTTATATGTTAATCTAGGTTAGCTAGTTAGTAGAAGAAGCTGCACTATCCTTTATACTTTATTCCGTAATAGATATTAAGTTTTAACCTCTGCTTTGGCTAACTCTAGAGCAAATACCTTTACCTTAATAGACACACAGTATGCTATAAGGCTAGCTGACTTTTTAAATGTACCCTTTAAAGAACTGCCTAAACTAATTCCTATTCGTGGGTATAACAGACGGATAGGACCACCTATTATAACTATCTTGCGGGTTTACCTCCGTGTAGACGGACAAAAATAGTATAACATCCCCTTTCTTATTACGGACCTAGGAAGCCATAATATAATCTTAAGGAGAAAATAGCTAGCCTATATAGGCTTATAGCTTAACGTATAGAGTAGACGGCTTGTCTAGCCTAAAACCCTACCCCTAACACCTTCTTTTATAAAGGAAATCAGCATTATAATAGAAAACCTTGTGCGGCCATAGATAGACACTGTTTACTAGGCTGATGCTATACATAGGGACTAGGCCTTTAAGAAAGATATATAGCTTAATCCGCAACAGGTCTGTATACTACGCCGCCCCTAGACTACTAATGTTGTACCGCTAATACTAGGGACCCAGGAAGCTAGTAATTAGCCAGATAAACCAGGCCCTATATAGCCGTAAAGAATAGCAAGGAATATTAGATGCTATACTAAACAAATAGACCAGAAAGGTAACCTATGGAAGATAGAACAGGAGCTAAGGAGGGTTATAAGCCCTTAACCGCAAAATACGGTTTATAAAACGCCCGTAAAGAAACCTATGAACCTCCCACTAGTTAATATCTGCTACATTGGCGCTATAGGGCTCTACCAAAACTTAAAACGGCCTAATACTATTACCTTTATAACTAGCTTATATAAGATTAACCAGATAATTAAAGACAAGGAAGCCCTAGCCTGAAACCAGCTTAGTAGGGAAAGTAAGCTTATAGATAAGGAGCTAGTGGAACAGAAACTACTCCGCTAATACCAGGAATTCAAGGACGTATTCTCTAAGGCAGCCTTAGACATACTCCTACCTTACTAACCATATAACTATAAGATTAAGATTAAGCCAGATAAAGAAAACACCCTTAGCTATAGCCCCCTCTACCAGCAATCTACTAATGAACTATAGGCCACTAAATAGTACCTTATTAATAACCTTAATAAGGGCTTTATTAAGCCTAGCCAAGTCCCCTTTACCGCACCCATTCTCTTTACAAAAAAGCCTAATAGCAGACTCTGTTTCTGCATTAACTACTATAAACTAAACTATATAACCTGTAAAGACCAATATCTGCTGCCCTTACTTAAGGAAACACTAGCCCGCATAAGTAAGGCTAAGATTTTTTACAAAGCTTAATATCTGTTAGGCCTTTTACCAAATTAGGATAAACCCTAGATCTAAGGATCTTACTATATTTTAGACCCGCTATAGATTATATAAATGCAAAGTACTACCTTTAGACTAACTAATGGACCAGCTACATACCAGCGGTATATAAATAACGTACTCTTTAACTACCTTAATAACTTCTACACAGCATACTTAGATAATATTATAATTTACTTTAAGGATAAACTGGAATATAAGGGACACGTTTATAAAGTCCTACAACGGCTCCGTGAAGCCAGTCTCTAGGCTAATATTAGAAAATTAGAGTTTAGTATTAAACGTATAAAGTACCTAGGATTTATTATCAGTATAAATAAAATTAAGGCAGACCTAGAAAAAACGGCTATAATTAATTAATGGGAACCCCTGAGGACCGTAAAGGGAATATAGTTATTCTTAGGCTTCTGCAACTTCTACCAACGCTTTATTAAGAATTATAGCAGAATTGCGCGGCCTCTAAGCCGCCTTACAAAAAAAACTCAACCCTTCTATTTTAATGCCGCGTATAAATAGGCTTTCGACGAACTTAAGAAACGGCTAGTCTCTACTCTATTACTGGCCTATTTTTACCTAGAACGGCCCTTAAGGCTAGAAACGGATGCTTTTAATGGTATAATAGCTGCCGTATATTCCCAGAAACAGCTAAATGGAGAATAGCATCTTATTGCATACTATTTAAAAACTATAATAGATGCTAAGTTAAATTACCACATTCACGACAAAGAAATGCTGGCTATTATCTCTAGCTTTTAGCACTGGCGTGCGCAGCTAGAAGGGACCCCTAAACCCATTTAAGTAGTCTCAGATTATAAGGCCTTAAAATACTTTATAATAACTAAAGCCCTTACGGCCTGGCAGGCACGCTAGGCAGACGTCCTATTACAGTTTAACTTCCTAATTATGTATAAGCTAGGCGCAACAAACTGTGCGGATGCTCTTATAAGGCGTAAACAGGACCTAGATAACCAGATAGCTGTAAAGAGTTTATTATAGACCTAGATACTACTATAACCAGAGCACCTTAACCCCTAGATATAGGCAGAACTAAATACGGACCCTTTAGACGCTAAGATATGTCCTGTTAACTCTATGGAACTTAACCTTATTAATAAACTGCTGTAGGTAAACTGTACGGCCCCTTCTCTATAGGAGTACCGTAAAAAGATAAAGGATGCTATTAGCCCATGGTCCCTTAAAAACGGACTGCTTAAGCACTAGGAACGGCTAGTAGTGGCAGAGGAATAAAATTTATGGACTTGGCTTATTGCCGAAGCACATACTTAGGTCTTTACGGCCTACCCCAGAAAAAATAAAACCCGCAGAATTATTGGCGACCGCTACTACTGGCCTAGAATAGTTATAGATATTAACCGCTATATATAGAACTGCGATAACTGCCGTAGGTTTACAATTCCACGAGAAAAGACCCTAGGGCTATTAAAGCCACTCCTAATACTAGAACGCCCCTAGCAGCATATCTTTATAGACTTCTATAAGTTACCTACAGACCGCGACGGATATAATATGGTTATAATCCTAGTTAACCACTTTAGCAAGCGCCTGTTCTTAATCCCCTGTTATAAGAATATTAATGCTAAAGAGGCGGCCTAACTATATATCCACTATGTCTACCAAATTTATGGACTACCAGATACTATCGTATCTAACCACAGGCCGTAGTTTATATTAGCCTTCTAGAACAAGTTTATCCAAATTCTAAGTATTAGGCTAAAGCTCTCTATAGTATACTACCCCCAGACAGACGGTTAGACGGAAATTATAAATTAATACTTAGACCAGAGACTCCGGCCCTTTATTAATTACTTTTAAAATAACTAGAGTAAACTACTACCTATAATAGACTACGCCCAGGCAACCCTACCCTATAACTCTACAGGGTTTGTACCTATTTGGCTAGAAATGGGATACTTACCCTATATAAGCTTTAACTGGGAAAGACCGGAAGGACTATAAACCGTGCGCAAAAAACTATCTTATAAGGAAGCACAGCAGTATGCTAGACGCTTAGAAGAAGTATAAACAATAGCCCGTAAAAACCTAGAGAAGGCCTAGAAATTAATGGAATAGTAGGTAAATAAGCATAGGCGCAAGCCTAACTTTACCGTAGGTAATAAGGTCTGGGTTACAATAAAGAACTAGAAGATAGAACGGCCTAGCCGTAAGCTAGACTATAAGATAGTAGGACTGTATAAGATCCTTAATAAAGAAGGCAACTTATATAAGGTTAAACTCCTAGACTTAATTAAAGTCCACCCTATTTTCTTACCAGATAAGCTATGGAAAGCTATAAATAACCCACTACCTGGACAAAAGAATAAGCCTCCACTGCCAATTTAAGTTAATAGCGATAATAAATGGGAAGTTAATAAAATACTAGCCTATAAAATAGTATAAGGAACGCTAAAATACCGTATCTAATAGAAAGGTTATAATCTAGACCCAACCTAGTACCCTGCCTGGAACTTTATAGATTGCCCCCAGAAGCTTAAAGAATTCTATAACTAATACCCTAACAAGCTAGGACCCCTAAAGTATCTAAACGAGTAGATAGAGTGCTAGTATAGCGAAGATAATAAGCTACCTATTAAGCATATAGATAAGAACACCCTATGGATATAATACGGACATACAAAGCCTAAAGGCAGGCTTTTTTGGAAGGGGGGGGGGGGGGTAATGTTACAGCGCTAGTGGAAAACGGTACTGGCAAATTGCCATTAGATTGCTACAACTTGCCGTTACGTAATGGCAAGTTGCCGTTACGTGACCAGAGGATTGTATATAGCTTTAAGCGGTGCTTCCGTTCTTCCCCTTTCCTTTCTCTAGCTTTAGATCCTCGTTTATAGACAATCCAATCATATAGGCTTGCATGCGTCCTTCTTGCTGTGCTCGTGCCTCGATTAACTGAGTCGCTAACAATCTTCTAATTAAGGAAGGTCTTATAAACGGCGTGTTAAACTATTAGGCTTAGTACCTTATGCTCCTAGCCTATATATAATTTTAAAGTTAAAACTAGAGAGAAATTTGTTCTAGCGTACTTGGCGTTAATTTAGTTGCTTTATAGTTATAAAGTACTTAAGGTTATAATAATCTGTAAGGACTTTGGTTAGCTAGTTAGGTTCTACTAAGAAGAGTTCTAATTAAAATTCTTTAGATGGGATCCCAAACGAAGCCCTAAAGACCTGTGGACCACTTATAGCACCTTGGCTTGCAGACGTAGCCAGAGCATGCTTTGCAATAGGCTACTACCCACGACTCGGAAGATCCATGACGACGGTCGTCTTACGAAAAGAAGGCAAAGCAGACTACTTAATCCCAGGAAGCTACCGCCCTATTGCCTTAGAAAACACCCTAAGCAAGATCTTAGAAAAGGTTATAGCGGACCACATAGTAGACACGGCAGAGGAACACGCCCTACTACCACAAAGCCAAATGGGGGCAAGAAAGAATCGCTTAACGCTATTAGCACTTACACTACTCGCTACTACCATTAAAACTGCATAGGCTATGTGAAAGGACTTTATAGTATTAATACTTAGCCTAGATATCAGCGGCGCCTATAACAATGTACCCCATAAGCGTCTCCTATACATCCTTAGGGTAAAGGGCTTCCCAGAATGGATCATTTAATTTGTTCAAGGATTTATAGGCCAGAAAGAAACATTACTGGTCTTTAGCAGATACTAGAGCCCCCCTATTGCAGTCATAACAGGAATACTATAAGGATCACCTCTATCGCCTATACTCTTTCTCTTCTTTATAAGCAACCTGCTTAACACTTTTAAGGAAGGGGCGACCTAGGGGATAGGCTTTATTAATGATATAAACCTAATTATATATAGGCCAACAGCCGTAGAGAACTGTAGGACACTAGAGAAAGCCTATAACACCTATATAGAATGGGTAAGACGATATAGAGTCCAATTCTTACCAGAGAAATACCAGCTAATCTATTTTATAAGAAAACGTAACTAATCTGCAGATCTTTAGCATATAATCCATATCTAAGGCTTTAGGGGTCAGCCGGTTCAAGACCTAAGGGTATTAGGAGTGTGGGTAGACAGCAAGCTCTGGTGGAGCGCATATACGGCATAAGCAGCCCGTAAGGGCCAAGCATAGTATATCGCCATATCCAGGATCGTTAATTCTATATGGGGTCCATGCTTCCAGAGGTCACGCCTACTATATATAGCAGTTATCCGGCCAACCATAACGTATAGATCTAGCATTTGGGCCACTAAAGAAACCGAGAAAGGCCCCCCTAAATCACTCCTTAAACCACTCCAAAAGGTCCAAATAGCCTGCCTTAGGAGTATAATAGGCGGGTATAAGCGAATAGCCACAGCACTGCTCGAGAAGGAAGCCAATATTCCCCCCCTATAACTATATATTGAAGCTAATGCAATGCAAAGGGTGTAAAAGGAACATAACTCTAACGTTATAAAGTATATTAAGACACGCCTAAACAAACTATGGAGGGACCCTAGGGTGCCCTATAGGAGAAGGAACCAACAACCCCAAAGTAGGGAAGATATATTAGGAAAACAGGTG